>ENA-ORLM01000047-ORLM01000047.1-human-gut-metagenome-genome-assembly--contig:-NODE-47-length-160992-cov-7.255371_pt1 | contig 160992 bp, 137 predicted proteins | sample MGYA00243063_ERZ508815 | MGnify/ENA primary metagenome ERZ508815 (study PRJEB26277, sample SAMN04329768) | human gut metagenome | biome: human-associated habitat | host: Homo sapiens | place: USA...
GTATATATTTGTTGCATTAATCGTATTTATTTCTATATACGTTATAGATATAAATACTCCACCTAGATGATACCATTGTTTTCACACCAGTGCAATAGTTTTCCTTTAACTTTTTCAATTTGTCGTTTTTTATTGAATTTTGTCGTATTGCAAATTTTATATTTTGTAAAAAATTTGGAAAAATAACATTTTCATCTATACATAAAAATCCACAGGCTTTCAATTTTCTTGAAATCTGAGGATCTATTTAAACTTTATTATATTTTTGGTTGCTTATGCTATAATTTTTTCTGTCTATTCTAATTCCATTTTTCCATCTGCATCTACATATGCATATGTTTTTTGTGTGCTTTCTAATATTTCTTCTCTTTCTCTTTCTTTTATTATGTTAGAGATTCTTAGCTGTGGAGCTTCTATTGAAGATGCTGCTATTATTGCTTCTTTGTTGCCTTTTGCACCAGCATGTGCAAGGCCTCTTAAATCCCCTAAAACTATTATGTTTTCTCCTGCTATTACTTCTGCCCCATCGTTTACGTCTCCTAGTATTACTAGACTTCCTTCAAATTCTACTTTTTGTCCAGACCTTACTGAACCTCTATGAAATTTTGTTTCTGATGTTGCTATTTCTTTGCAATATGCTTTTGTAATTCCGTGTAGTCCTAATGTTCTTGGGCTATCAAATTTTATTTTTACATCGAGGTGCTTTTTTATTAATTCTTGTATTTCGTCTATTTCTCTATTTTTTAGTACTTTTCCTGTTATTACTATTGGCGTTTTTTCACTCTGATATAATTTTTTTAACTCTGGTATTTTCTTTCTTAGTGAGTACATTATATCTTCTTGTGAAAAATCTTCATTTATTTTTATTACTATGTCGTCTTTTTTTAGATTTATTGTTATGCAACTTTTCATATTTACATCCTCTTTTATATTAATATTTGCACTTTCTATTTTAGCTTTATCAGATGTTCATTTTTAGTTTATTATTTGTACTGTTGGTATTGCTGTTGTGTTTTCTGTAACTTGATTTGTGTTCATTCCAAAGTATTGGGCTATTATATCTCTTGCAACTTCTGCTGTGTAGCTTCCGTGTCCACCATTTCTAACAAATACTACTATTGCAATTTCTGGGTCATCGAATGGTGCAAATCCAACAAACCATGCGTTTGTTTTACCTTGTACACCTGTTTGAGCAGAACCAGTTTTTCCTCCTACTTCTATGTTGAAGTTTCTGAAAGTTGAGTATGCTGTTCCTCCAGATTCGCTTGTAACTCCTCTCATTCCTTCTAGTATGGCTTCTATGTTTTCTTCTTTGAAGTTCATTTCTTCTACATTTTCTTGTTGTAAACCTAGCTTCTCGTTTACATATGATTCATATTCGTCTCTTGAAACTTCGCTTCCGTCTGGGTTTATTATAGATTTTACTATTGTAACATCTAAATTTTTACCTCTATTTGCTATCATTGCGACATATTTTGCCATTTGTAATGGAGTAAATGTGTTGTAACTTTGACCTATTGCAGCAGAAATTGTTTCTCCTGGATTCCATACTCTGTTTTCTTGTTTTGCAATTTCGTTACTTGCAAGTACACCATCTATTTCTCCTTTAAGCTCTATTCCTGTCTTGTGTCCTAACCCTAAATAATATGAGTATTTTGCAAGATTATCTATTCCAAGTCTATCTCCTAAATCGTAGAAGAAATAGTTACACGAGTGTTCTATTGCCTGCGATACATTTAAATATCCATGTCCATGTCTATTCCAGCATTTCCAAGAGCTATTGTATTTTCTGAATACTCCTGTATCATTTATTTTTGTTTTTGGGGTAATTGTACCTGTTTCGAGTCCTGCAAGTGCTGTTACCATTTTATAAGTAGAACCTGGAGAATACATTGCAGATATTGCCTTGTTTTCCAATGGTTTTGTATCTCCGTTTATATAGTAATTCCATGTATTTGTGTCTATTCCATTTACGAAAGCCGATGGATCGTAGTCTGGATAACTTGCCATAGCGATTACTTCCCCTGTTTTTACATTTAAAACAACCGCTGCACCAGCATCTGCTGGGTTATTTTCTTGCGAGAAACCATGGTTTGCAATTTTATTTATGTTGTCTGCCAATGCCTGTTCTGTTACAGCTTGTAATTTAGAATCTATTGTTAATATTACATCAGAACCAGAAACAGCCTCTTTTGATACATATTCGTCTGTTATTGTACCATCAACGTTCATGTCTATTTGCTTTACGCCATCTGTTCCCTTTAAGTATTTTTCAAATACATATTCTATTCCAGATTTTCCTATGATATCGTTCTGATTATATATGTCTTCGTTCCCTTCAAGCTCACTACTTTCTATTCTACCAATTCTCCCTAATATATGAGAAGCTGTTGTTTTTAGTGGATAGGCTCTTACTGGAGTTTCAACAACCTCTACACCAGAAAATTCGGCATTTCTCTCTTTTATCTGTTCTAAACTTTGTCTGCTTATATTGCTTGCTATTTCTATAGATTTTGTACTGCTATATCCCTTATATGATATTTCGTATCTTATTGCCAGTATTTTTCTTATGTCTTCTACATTGTCAGATGCAATATCATATTTATTTTTAAAATAGTTAAAAGCTTCTTCTGCAGTTGCATCTTCATCTATGTTATTCGCTTTTTTCCACTTTTTCTGACTCTCTTCTTCTTCCAGTTTAAACCTGTATGGATTAACATCTATAAGAAAGTTATCCACATATGAGTCACTGTTTGTGGATAATATATTTAACAATTTCAATATTGTTGTGTTTAAAGTCTCGTTATTAACCTTTGTTTTATATAAAACTATTGAATACTGGGCATCAACTGTTGCAAGCATTGTTCCAGAACTATCTTTAATACTTCCTCTATCTGCCTTTAGTACACTTTCCCTTGTAAGCTTTGTGTTTGAAGTTTCCCTATACTCTTCTCCATGCACAATTTGAAGATTAAATAATTGAGCAAGTAGCACAATTCCAACTATATATACTAATATTGTTAATATATTATATCTAATTCTATCATTTTTAGCTTTTTCTTTTCCCAATTAATCACCTTCTTACAAATAAAACTAAATTTTAGTATTTCTATTTTTTTAAATTTACTGTGTAATAATTTATCCATTAGAAAACTTTGCACAATATTATTAATAATTTAAAAATATCTTGTTAAAATAAACTTATCATCAAATAAATTTTCTACATAATATCCAGCTTTTTTTATTAATGGATATATTATTATTGTTATTAATGTGTTAAACACAAGCTCAACAAAAAGTATTTTTGAAAATGCTAATATTTCAATTGTTCCTTCTGTTCTAAGCATTGTAAAAATATATAAAACTGTTTCATAGATTGCCGTTGTAATTATAACCATTAGTGTTACTATAAAACGACTATCTTTTGAAAAATTTTTACTCAATATCTCGCCAATTAGCCCGATTGCACCTAGTGCAAAAGCAGATATTCCAACGGTTTTGCCTAGTATTATATCTAAATATAGTCCAAATGAAAAACCGAATACTACACCTAATTTTCTTTTCATAAACAAACCTATAAATAGTACAAGAATTACGTATAGATTAGGCATTATACCAGCTATGTTGAACCAAGTAAAAAAATTTGCTTGCAAAAAATATATTAGAAAAAATATTAATATTAAACATAGTATTGTAATTGTTTTTTTCATCGTTGTACGTTGAAAAATAATTACAATTTTGGCTACGTCAAATTTCATTCAAAACGCGGTTACATACAACAAGTATGCGCCCTTACCTTTTGAATTCATTTTCCTTGCCAAAATTTAATCCTTTTCCAACTCAGCTCCTTTCATAAAAATGCTTATCCTATTTAATAATTACTAAAACCGTCTCCAACTTATCAAAATTAACGGCAGGTTCTACTAAAATATATCTGTTAGTTAAATTTTTTGTTTCTATTATTTGTTTTATGGTTCCTATTGTAATTCCCTTTGGGTATATTCCACCTAACCCAGAGGTTTCAACCTTGTCACCTTCTAATAATGCCGCAGAAGTTGGTATATATGTTCCTTTTAGCATGTTTGAATTTTCTAGATTTCCTTTTATTATAACAGAATCTCTTGCAGTTCCAACTACGCTACTTACCGCACTAGATGTATCTAATAAAGTTTGTACCTTTGCAGTTGTATCTGTAACAGAAATTATATGTCCGACTAATCCTGCATCAGCAATTACTGGCATTCCAACATCTACACCATCATTTTTACCAATGTTTATTACTATTATGTTGCTGTAGTTGCTTGTATTTTTATTAATTACATAGCCTGGAATAGTTGTGTATTCTATATATTTATCTTTTAAATTTACATATTCTTTTAATGTTTCATTTTCAGACTTTATTACTTCCAATTCTCTTAAAGATTTTTCAAGTTCACTGTTACGCTCTTTTAAAGTTTTATTTTCTTCTTTTATAGTTGCAAGGTCTGAGAAAAATGTGCTGTTTCCACTAAATTTATTCTTTATGTAAGTAATTCCATTTTGAACTGGCATTACAAAAGAACTTAATGCTCCACCTATATGTGAAAAATCTTCAATTTTTATGTTTGAAATAATTACAATTACAACTAAAACTATAATAGTAATAATTACTCCTATTATGCCGGTTTTCTTGTTCCTATACATTTATAGTTAATGCCTCCTTCTGATAATTGAAAAATAATTACAATTTTGTCTATAGTTTATCTTCTTCTATTCCTAATTAACGCCGTTCTAAGCTTGTCCATATCCTCTATTGTTTTACCAGTTCCATTTGCTACACAATCAAGTGGTCTATCTGCTACATAAACTGGAATTTCTATTTTTTGAGAAATTAATGTATCTATTCCTTTTATTAAAGCTCCTCCACCTGTTAACACTATTCCACGCTCTATTATGTCTGATGCTAGCTCTGGTGGTGTTTTTTCAAGGGTTGCTTTAACTAAATCTATAATTTTTTCTATAGAAGGAGCCATTGCCTCTTGAACTTGCTCAGATGTTACAATTTTGTTTTCTGGTAATCCTGTTGTAAGCTCTCTACCTCTTATTTCCATAGATTTTTGTGTTACTAGCGTAATTGCACAACCAAGTTCAAGCTTAACTTGCTCTGCTGTTGTACTTCCTACTGCTAGATTTAAATTATTTTTTATATAATTAATAATCTCATCATCCATGGTATCACCTGCAACTCTTATAGAATCGCTTACAACTATTCCACCTAGAGATATTACGGCTACTTCAGTTGTTCCTCCGCCTATATCTACTACCATATTTCCTGTTGGTTCTGCCACGTCTATTCCTGCACCGATTGCTGCCGCCATAGGTTCTTCTATTAAATACACTTCTCTTGCTCCTGCTTGAGTTACAGCTTCTTCAACGGCTCTTTCTTCAACCTCGGTAATTCCAGATGGAACGCCTACTACAACTCTTGGCCTACCAGCATTATATCTTTTACAAACTTTTGTAATTACATTTTTAATCATCATCTGTGCTGCTGTAAAATCCGCAATAACACCGTCTTTCATTGGTCTTACTGCCCTAATTTGTTCTGGAGTTCTGCCAAGCATCTCCTTTGCTTCATGCCCTGTTGCAACAATTTGGTTGTTTTGTCTATTTATTGCCACAACAGAAGGCTCGTTTAGAACTATTCCCTTTCCTTTTATTGTTAGCAAAATATTAGATGTTCCTAAATCCATCCCTATGTCTTTCGATACAAATGTAAAAAAATTCATTGTTTACCTCAATCCTCCTATTGAAAATACGCTTGTGTATCTTTCGTTTCCAATTACAATGTGGTCTAATAGCTCTATGCCTAATAATGTAGCTGCATTATATAATCTTTTGGTTGTTTCTATATCTTCTTTGCTCGGCGTTGGGTCTCCACTCGGATGATTATGTACCAAAATAATCTTCGGTGCTCCCATCTTTGTTGGTTCTGCTAATATATCCTTTGGCTCTATTATTGCTGAATTTGTGCCACCATATGACACATCTATAATCTTAATTAGCACATTTTTTGTATTTAAAACTAGTACTTTTACTTTTTCTCTTTTTTCGTATTTCATCTCATTCATTAACAAATTTGCCACTGATGCTGATGACCTTATTTGCACTTTGTTAGCATTTAGTGGTTTTGAAATTCTTTTTGCCATTTCGCATACAGCTTTAATCTGAATTGCCTTAACTATTCCTATTCCTTTAATTTTGGTTAGCTCTTCTAGTGAAATATCTTGCAAAAACTGAATATTTTCTTTATTTTTACTTTCTATTGATAAAATTTCTTGTGCGAGTTGTACTGATGTTTTTTCTTTTGTTCCTGTTTTTATTATTATTGCTAATAATTCTGAATTTGATAAATTTTCAATTCCATACATTTGTGCTTTTTCATATGGTCTTTCTGTTGATGGTAATTTTTTTATAGTCAATATAAATCCTTTCCACCACTATTTTTCTATAAAACTTATAATGCTTTTCTATATATGAAAATTGAAATTATTACGCCAATTATGCTTGCAATATTTATTTTAAACATTAGTGCGAATGTTACTTTTGCTATTCCTAAGTCAAGTACAAGTGGTGAATTTGCAGATAGTCCAAATTCTTGACCGTATGATAGCCACCATAGGAAGTCAACCCCTGATGTAAGTTGCCCTATTAAACCTCCTATAACAAGTCCTGCTAAAATGAATAGTATGCATATCCATGTATTTTTGTTTTTCATGTTTTTATCCTCCGTTTTTTATTGCGAATTAGTTTTATGTAAAGTTCTATCTCCTACGGATACAACGTTTTTCTAATTCAATTTTACATTTTGTATTATATCTTGAAATCGAGTTTTTTTCAATACTAAAAGTTAAATATATTTTTTCATTTTCGTCAAATTTCGCTTTATTTTTTGCTTTTTATGTGGTATATTAAATATTACATTTATTAGATAACAGTAATATAATATATAAACACAATATTTCCATATTTTGTTCATTTAATTAGATATATTTTAGTAGTATAATATAAGTATATCTTAGGAGGTACTAAATGAAGTTTGAGAAAATTAATGATGATAAAATAAAAATAACATTAAGTAGTGCAGATTTAGAAGCAAATGACTTAGATTTACACTCTTTTATGTCAGACTCTAGTGAAACACAATCATTATTCTTATCTGTTCTAGATAAAGCAGAAAAAGATTATGGTTTTATTACAGATAATTATCAGCTAAAAGTTGAAACATACGCTTTAGATAATGGAACATTTATGCTTACAATTACAAGAAGCCGTTCAAAGAATGAGCCAGAAAGAAAAAAATTTAAGGTATCTAGAAAAGTTCCTAATATGTCTACAGCTTCTCTAATATATAGGTTCAATACATTCGAGGATTTTTGCAATTTTGCAGAGTTCTTATCCACATCTGAGCTTGGAAATGTGGACAAAATTTCAAAATCTTCGTTGTTATACTCGTATAATGATTACTACTATTTAATCTTTAACGACGTAAACGTGAAATACCCTAATTTAAGGTCATTTTACTCTGCAATAACAGAGTTTGGTACATATATTGAATATTCTGATGCATTAGCTGCTAAATTGCATGAAACAGCAACACTTATAATAAAAAATCATGTAGTAAAAGTTGCAACAAAGTACTTTGTAAAATAAAAAAACTTGGAGAATTTAACATTCTTCAAGTTTTTTATTATTTTAATATACGTAGTTTTGCGGATTTTGTGCTATTCCATTTACTCTTATTTCAAAGTGTAAATGGTTTCCTGTTGATCTTCCTGTGCTTCCTACTGTTGCTATTGCTTGTCCTTGTGAAACGTATTCTCCAACATTTACTAGCAATGATGTACAGTGTCCATAAACTGTTTGAACACCATTTCCATGCGATAACATTATATAATTACCATATCCTCCACTGTATCCATATTGTGATACTGTAACTGTTCCAGCAGCTGCTGCAACTATTTTTGTGCCCTTGCTTGCTCCTATATCTACACCTTTATGTGTTTTTCCCCATCTTGAGCCAAATCTTGATGTTAGTGTTCCAGAAAGTGGTCTTATTAAGCTTATTCCTAAATTAACTTTTGCCCCTGTGTTTACTGATGAAGGCGGAATTGCTGATCTACCTGTTGAAGCCACTCTTTTTACTACCACTTTTGGTTTTTCTTTGTATAAGCTTGCCACACAAGTTTCAACATCTGTGAATGTTGCTTCACTTGTATTATATTTTTCTAATATTGTTATTTTATCACTATTTGTACTCTCTTTATCTTTTAATTGTTTTACAATGTCTTCTGCATCTTCAAATTTAGATACATAATATTTTTCTTCGCCATCCTCTAGTATTGCATAATATCTATAATATGTAGTACCTTGTCCAACTATTTTATTATAAATCTCATCATCATTTGTCTGCACATCTTTTTTTAATAAGCATAATTTGTATTCTGGCATTGAGTCAATTTGAATAAAAGCTAAATTTGCTCCATCACCTTTTTGGATTGCATCATTTATTTTTGCTTGTAGTTCACTCTTATTCTGTGTATATCCTATAAACTCTCCATTTAATGAAACTGAATATGTTGGTTTAAAAAAGTATACAATCATCATTCCAATTATTACTACTGACAGTAAAATTAGTACTGCAAGCTTTATAGAACGCCTGATATGCATAAAAGATTTTTTTAATACGTTTATGATAAACAACTCCTTCTTTATTATTATCAGACATATTCTATATTAAAATAGAGAAATTTTCAAGTACTTTTTTGAATTTATATTAGACAACGAAAAAAACACATCTCTGTCTGGCTGTTAGAGATGTGTTATAATTTTATTGCAATTCATTTTTTACTGTTAGTATTTCTGTTGGTGTTGCTGATTGTGCTGGTTTGTAATAGCCTTTTGTTTGTGCTACTTTGAATAGTTCGTATTGAAAGCTTTCATCATTATTTCTTATTTGTTGTATTGTTTGTCTTAATTGCATATTTTCTGCTTCTGATATTACTCCCTGATAAGTTTTTAGACCAGATTTTACGCCTTCTAGTATATCGTTTACCATTGTTTTCTCATCCATTTTCGTATCCTCCATAACTTAAATATTTAAAAATGACATTAGTTTTTGCTTTGTGTTTAAAGCATCTTGTGCTGATTTTGTGAATATTTGCTTTATTTGTGGATCTACTGCTTGTGAAGCATATGTGTTTAATTTTTGATAATTTGTTTCATGTGCGCCTATCAAATGGCGTAAATTTTGTAATTCGATTTGAGTTAAATTTGCCATAATTAAAAACTTCCTTTCCTAAGGTTTATGTTTTTATTATGGCAAATTTTCATTTTTTTATTCATTTATTTTGTATATTTTTATTTTATTTGTATGTTTTGTTTTTTCTTGATTTTAGCAATTTATCCTATTATTTCCAAACCAGCAAATTTTGCCATTAGTCTCTTGTGTCCAGCTTTATCGAATTCTAGGTCCACCTTTACATCATTGCCTTCTTGCTCTAATTTTGTTATTGTTCCTTCTCCGAATTTTTTATGGTAAACACGTTGTCCAACTTGATATTTTGATAAATCTACATCGTTTGTTTGATTGTTTTGTTTTATTGAATTTAAGAAGCTTTCTGCGGTTCTATATTGATATTCAGATTTTGTACCTTGTTCTCCAATTGTTTTTGCAACAGCAGATTTATCTTCTTCGCTCATTTTGAATGTTTTTACTGTTTGTCCTTTTCCATAGCTCCATCTATATCCATAGTCTTTAAATTCTTCCTTATCTACGGATTTTCTTTCTACAACTTCTGCGTATCCTTCTAGTAATTCTTCTGGAATTTCTTTTACAAATCTTGATACTTGATTGTAGCTGGTTGAGCCAAATATTGTTCTATGTTTTGCACACGTTAAATATAAGTATTGTTTTGCTCTTGTTATTCCAACATAGAATAGACGTCTTTCTTCTTCTAATGCTTGTGGCTCGCCTATAGTCTTGTAGCCAGGAAATATTCCTTCTTCCATTCCAACCAAAAATACAACTGGGAATTCAAGTCCTTTTGCACTGTGCAAGGTCATTAATGTTATTGAGTTATCTTGGTCTTCCATTCCATCTATATCACTTGAAAGTGTGATGTTTTCTAAGAATTCGGCTAATGTATTGTCTGCTGATTCTTCTTCGAATTCTATTGCAACTGTTAAGAATTCTTCTAGGTTTTCTATTCTAGTTTCAGCCTCTACACTGTTTTCATTTTCTAAAGCTTTTGTATATCCAGTTTTATTAAGAGTTTCTTTGATTAAATCTGATATTTTAAGTTCATCTTTTTTTGACTTCAAATATTCAATTTGTTCTATAAAATCTCTAGAGTTTGAGAATACCCTTGTTAATCCATATTCTTGTGCATTTCTTATAATTTCATACATAGAGTTACCTGTTTTGTCTGAAATTTCTTGAATTTGTTCTATGCTTGTCTTTCCAATTCCACGTTTTGGCTCATTTATAATTCTCTTTAAAGATAGATTATCTGCAGAGTTATGTATTAACCTTAAATATGCAATTATGTCTTTTATTTCTTTTCTTTCATAGAACTTTAAGCCACCAATAACCTTGTATGGAATGCCTTCTCTCATAAGAATATCTTCTATTGCTCTTGATTGAGCATTCATTCTATATAAAATTGTGAAATCAGAATTTTTGTAATATTCTTCTGTTTTTAAATGGTTTATTTGCTCTACAATGTATCTGCCCTCGTCGTATTCATCTTCTCCACAATATATGCAAGGCAAGTGTCCTTCTTCGTTTTCTGTCCATAGCTTCTTGTCATATTTGTTTTCATTGTGCTTTATTACTGCATTTGCAGCTTTTAATATATTTCCTGTACATCTGTAGTTTTGCTCTAGTTTGATAATTCTTGTTCCTGGGAAATCTCTTTCGAAGTTTAATATATTAGAAATATCTGCACCTCTAAAACTATAAATTCCCTGGTCATTATCACCAACAGCTGTAACATTTCCATACTTTGATGCCAATAATGATACAAGTGTAAATTGAGCCTTGTTTGTATCCTGATACTCATCAACTAAAATATATTTAAATTTCTCTGTGTAATAATCTAAAACATCTGGATTCTCACTTAGTATTTTTATAGTAAAGTTGATGATATCATCGAAATCTATCGCATTATTTTCTCTTAATCTTCTTTGATATAGCTCATATATTTCTGCAATTGTTTTCTTTCTAAAGTCTCCGGCATATTTTACACCATAAGCTTTTGGCTCAAGCATTTCATTTTTCCCATTACTAATTTCAGACAAAACTCCTCTGTCTGTAAATATTTTATCGTCTACTTTTAAAGTTTTTAAACACTCTTTTATTAATGTTTTTTGATCAGATGTATCGAAAATAACAAAGTCTGTTTTATATCCGATTCTATCTATATATCTTCTTAAAATACGCACACAAATAGAGTGGAATGTTCCCATCCATAAATCTTTTGCCGCGTCTCCAATAAGCTTTTCTATTCTTTCCTTCATTTCGTTTGCAGCTTTGTTTGTAAATGTAATTGCAAGTATATTCCATGGCTTAATTCCACTTTCTATATCATATGCAATCTTGTGTGTTAGTACTTTTGTTTTTCCACTTCCTGCACCAGCAATTACTAAGCATGGTCCATCTGTGGCAAGCACAGCCTCTTTTTGCTTGTCATTCAATCCATTTATTAATTCTTCCTTATTCATCTCTATCCCTTCCTCATGTTCAAAAAACAATTATAGATTTTTATAAAAAATATTACTGTCTTAATCTTTCAGTAGTCAAAATTTTAAATTTTTAACTCTTACGCTAAAAATTATTTCTATTTTTATGAAATTCAATATTACATATAGAGCTTACGCATTTGTAATTTTATCTACAATTAATTTTAAAGCATCATATATTTCTTTTGCACATTTTCTGTATACTTCAGCAGGATATCCCCATGGGTCATCTATGTCTTTATCTTGTGTATCTGGTCCATATGCATATTCTTTTATTGTAAATATTCTGTGAGCAAGCTCTGGATACATATATTCCAATGTAGTTAGATGAGCATGTGTTGCACACAAAATTAAATCCATATCTTTTATATTTGTATTTTTCACATTTACAGATTGATGGTTTAATAAATTTACGTCATATTCTTCTTTCATGACCATTATTGCTTCATCTGTTGAATATTCTCCAGTCGATGCACGAAGTCCAGCAGAACACACCTTTATATTTGTTATTCCTTTATCTTCTAGCATTTTCTTCATTAAGCCTTCTGCCATAGCACTTCTACATGTGTTTCCAGTACATATAAACATTATATTTTTTATTTGTTCCATGTGTTGATTCCTCCAATATTTTTCTAACGATAGTATATAACATTTTGGTGGATTTAATCAAGGTTTATGCTTGATATATTTAATGAATTTTCACACACTGCTAATAATCACAATAGTTTTGCTAGTTTATTAACTAAACTGTTATAGTTTCATTTTTTAACTATATATTTACTGCAATTAGCCCTAATATAAATCCAATTATTGTTCCTATGGTACTTGCTTTTCCTTCATAAATTTTATTGGATTCCGGTATTAATTCTCCTGAAACTATATACAGCATTGCTCCAGCCGCAAAGCTTAGGCACACAGCGATTACATCTTGCGATATTTCACCAATTATTTTTCCAATTAGTGCTCCTATCCCTGTTGTTACTCCAGAAAGGATTACATAATATAAGACTTTAGACGTTTTCATTCCTCCATTTTTCATCGGCACAGCCATTGAAATTCCTTCTGGTATATCATGTATGCATATCGCAATTGCAAGAGAATAACCTAACGTTAGTGAAGCTCCAAAACCAGAACCTATTGCAAGTCCTTCCGGAAAATTATGTATTGCCAAACCTATACTTGTTACAATTCCTGCTCTTAATAAATCTTTTTTATTTTCTTCTTTTATGCTTCTTAACATTTGAGAATTTTCGGTAAATTTTTTATCAACTAAATAATTGCAAACAATCATACAAAATATACCTAATGCTATTCCTAAAATAACATTAGTTATAGATGCAATTTTTAAAGCTTCTGGAATTAAATCAAAACTTAATATAGAGGTCATTAGCCCTCCTGCTAATGACAGAATAAAGCTTAATATTTTATTTGATGGATTTTGAAACCTTACACCTATTATTCCACCTAAGGTTGTGCCAAATGTGCCAAAAAACAAACCAAGCATTGTAACTTTTAATAAATCGTACATTTTTTCTCCTATCTTTTTTGTACATTTTATTTGCTTAGTTTGTTTTTTATTCTAAAGTATTTATATTATTTCAATTTTTCCATCATCTGTTGTATACATTATAAAATTATTCTCTTCATTCTTCATAATAAGCCAATTCTCCTTATTTTTGTTAAACACATTATATCAAAAATTAAGTATTAATCAATTGTAATCTCATACAAAACAAAAGATGATGTAATTATAAAATTTTCATCATCTTTTTCTGCATTTTATACTATATTTAATATTTTAAATTTTAGTTCTAATTATTCTTCATCATTTCCTTGTAATTTTTCTGCTCTATCTGCTGCAATTAAGTTATCTATCATTTCATCTAAGTCTCCATTTAGGAAGTTTTCCATTTGATATATGCTAAGCCCTATTCTGTGGTCTGTTATACGTCCTTGTGGATAGTTGTAAGTACGTATTTTTTCACTTCTATCTCCACTTCCTACTTGGCTCTTACGCTCATTTGCAAGTTCTGAATCACGTTTTTGCTTTTCTACTTCATATAATCTAGATTTTAAAAGTTTCATTGCATATTCTCTGTTTTGTGTTTGAGAACGCTCTGTTTGACACTCTGCTACTATTCCTGTAGGTACGTGTATTAATCTTACTGCAGATGATGTTTTGTTTACGTGTTGTCCTCCGGCACCAGAAGCTCTAAATACTTCTAGTTTAATGTCTGCTGGATTTATTTCTATTTGAACATCTTCTACTACTGGTAATACCGCAACAGTTGCTGTTGAAGTGTGAATTCTTCCACTTGCCTCTGTTTCTGGAACTCTTTGTACTCTGTGAACTCCACTCTCAAATTTTAATCTGCTATAAACTCCTTTTCCAGTAACCATGAATGATATTTCTTTATATCCTCCAAGTCCTGTCTCATTTTCATTTAAAACTTCTATTTTCCAGTGTTTTCTTTCTGCATACATTGAATACATTCTGTATAAAGTTCCAGCAAATAATGCTGCCTCGTCTCCACCGGCTCCAGCTCTGATTTCACAAATTATGTTTTTATCATCATCTGGATCCTTTGGTATAAGTAATATTTTTAGCTCTTCTTCTATCTTTGGAAGTTTTTCTTTATTTTCATACAACTCTTCTTCTGCTAATTCTTTCATTTCTGGGTCATTTAGCATTTCTTGAGCTTCTTCAATACTCTGTTGTACTTGTTTATATTCCTTATATTTTAATGCAACCTCTTCTATTTCTGCATGCTCTTTCATGAACTTTGTCCATTCGCTTGTATTTGCAATAACTTCTGGGTCTGCAATTTTTTTATTAAGTTCTTCGTATCTATTTTCTACTGCTTCTAACTTTTGAAACATAAATTTTCTCCTCTATATTAATTTTTATAAGCGTAATAATTATACACCCAAAAGCCTATAATTTCAAGTATTTTCCTAAAGCTCTACTACATTGTATGGTATATTCATTTCTTCTAGCATTTTTTGTTCTCTATCAGTGCATGTAAAAATAATTGTCTGGTGATTATTTAGGTCACTTGTAAGATACTGTAGCATGTTTTTTAGTCTATTATTATCTGAATATGCAAACGACTCATCTAATATAATTGGCAAATTTTCTTTTGATAATTCATCAATCATTGATAATCTAAGTGCTAAGTATAATTGGTCTATTGTTCCTGTACTAAGCTTTATTGCTTCTACATATTCGCCTCTATTATTTTCTATAATCATTCCATTTTCGTCATTTATGGTAACTTTATTATATTTATTACTTGATATTTTTTGAATACTCTCCGAAAGATTTTTTGTAAATTTGGGAGTTATAGTTGTTTTCATTTCTTCATATGCATCCATTAGATTTTCTATTGCAATATTTATGATACTTTCCTTTTCTCTTAATTCTGCTAATTTTTCTTTGTCTGCTTCTCGCTTTTCTTCTAAAACTACCATTTCATCTAGTTGTGGAACTATTGTGTTATATTCAATTTCTAATCCTTTAATTCGTATTCTATTATTGTTTATTGTTTCTTCTATCTTTGAAATATAATTTTGGTAATCGTTTATATATAATAAATCATTTATATTTTTGTCTTTATATTTCTCTATTATTTGCTGTTTGTTTTTATTTGATTCTTCTTTTATCGCTTTATTATCTTGTTCTATTTCTTCTGTTATTTTTTCATTATTTTTTTCTAGTAAAATTATTTGTCCCTTTAACATTGACAATTCACTATTTACTTGTTTTTCTTCCTCTTCTTGCTTTTCTAGTTCCTTCTCTGTTGTATTTACATTAGCAATTATCTGTTGTTTTTGATTTTCTAATTTTTCTCTTTTGTACTGCTTTTCTTGATTTATCTTCTCTCTTAATTTTGCTTTATTTACTTTCTGCTTATTTTTGTTAATTACATAAAATACAATATTCGCAATTAAAGCAACTCCTAATATTCCAGAAACTATATAATTTTTTATTAAAATAATTGAACAAATTAGTGCTATTGCCAATACAACGGTTATTACTATAAACAAAATGCTTGGCTTTTCTTTTTCTTGTGTTTCTTCTTTTTCATTTGCTATTTTTTCTATTTCACTATTTAATTTTTCTATATTTTCTTTATGCCATTTTATTATATCTTGCAAATGATTTTTCGCACTTTGTACTCTTTCGCTTTCTGCATTTATTGTATTTTTTTGATTTGTCAGTTCATTTATTTTAGCAATATTATCTTTTCTATTTTTTTCTCTTATCTCAAGCCTATTCTTCGTTTCTTCCTCACTCTTCATAGAGTTTTGAAGTTCTTGTAAAATCTGTTTCTGCTGTTCTAATTCTTTTAGTTCAGATAAAATTTGTTCTTTTTCCGCATCTATTTCATATTTTCTATTTCTGTATTTTTCTGTTTCAACTATTTTATTGTTTATTTCAACAATTTCTTTTTCTATTATATTTATAGGTTTTTGGCTAGTTTTATTTGTTCCAATTTCGTCTCTTATTTTTTCTTGTAATTTTATTAATGCTTTTTTATAAGACACGTTATCTTCACCAGTTCCAGCTAAATTGGCTATTTTTTGTATTAGCATGTTTTGATTTTTTTCATCTAAGCGCACTTCTTCTTGTGTTGAAACAACTGTTGATAAATACATTTGTTTATCTATTCCCGTTTGTTCTATAAAGAATTTACTGCCATCTTTTTTGTCTGTTTCAAATCTGTCCGATATATCTTCTAATTTATCATTATATATTTTAGGATTTTTCTTGTTAAAATCTCTGAATATCTCGTATTTTTCTCCATTTTCAAGTTTATAAGATATTCTTCCAGAGAATTCATTACTATTCCATGGTTTGTATTTTTCATAGTCCGAAAGAGCTTTTCCATCTTTGTTTCTTGATATTCCATAAAAAATGCTAATTATATAGTTTAATAGTGTTGATTTTCCACTCTCGTTTGCTCCATGAATTATGTTTATGCCTTCTTCTAAATTTATGTCTTTGTTTTCTATGTTTCCATATGCATTAACTTTTATATTTTTTATTTTCAAATTTTTTCACCTCTTATTTACTAAGTACGTCAATTCCCACTTCAAATGCACTTATTAATCGATTTTTTTCTTGTTCATCTTCTGTATTTTGTATTTTTTCTAGAATTCTTTTTGCGAATAACCCTTTCAAACTTACTTGATTTGCTATTTCTTCAATTTCATATTTTGCTTGTGTGTGATTTCTTATTCTTATAATATTTTCGATGTTTACCAAATCTAAAATTTTATTTTCATCAATATTAAAACTGCATTTGCCGACTAAGATTATTTTATAAAATTTATTATCATCAAACTGTGTATTATTTATTTTTTCTATTAATTCTTCTTCTGAATTTATCTCACTCGTATCTAAACTGTATTCAGCGAATGTTTTTGCAGATGTCTTAATAAATTTTAGTTTTAATTCTTTGTTTTCCTCGTCTATATTTCCTGCTATAAATCCTCTGTCTCCGAGTTCATCAAAACCAAGTGAAATAGGCGAACCTGGATATACGATATTTTTTCCAACGTAATCAGGCTTGTGTATATGACCTAGTGCGACATAATCAAAGCCTAGTTCTCTTAATTCTTTAGTTGTTAAAGGGTTATACTCTCTATTTTCATCTATACCACTATCAAGACTTCCGTGTGTTATTAAGATATTTATTTTTTGCTTATTTTTTATGTGTATTGGATTACTTTTTTTTGCCATATAAAAATCGTTAAATCCATAGCCATATATATCAACATTTTCATCTTCTACCACTTCTATTTCATTAGTAAATATGTGTACATTTTCACTCCATTTAAATTGTTTATAAAATGAATTTTTTATGTAGGGATCATGGTTTCCTGGTGTTATAAATATTTTTGTATTTGGAATTTCAGTAAATAACTGGTTTACATATTCTACGGTGTTTTTCTTTATGTAATCCTGTTCATATAAGTCACCCGCAATAAAAAAATATGGAATATTGTTTTCCTTTATGTATTCCACCATCTCTTTCATTACTTTCCTTTGTTCTAATCTTCTCTCTTGTGCAAATTTCCCCTTACCTGCTAATGTTGCAAAAGGACTATCAAAATGTATATCTGCTGTATGCATAAATTTCATAATTAATCACTTTCCTCTCTCAAGGTCATAAAAAATTAGATAGAATGTATATCCAATTTTTCAACTCACACTAATTTTATACCATAACCTCTAAATTAAGTCAATAGTTTTTAAAACATTTGTTCTCTAATTTGTATGACATTTTTCGACATAAAAAAGCACTAAGTTTAATTAGTGCTTTTAATAAAAAATATTAGTTGTCTTTCTTACTTGTATCTACTGAGCCAAATAATTCATCAAATTTTGCTTCCAATTCTTCTTGTAAATCTTTCGAAAATAATTCGTCTTCTCTAGTATTATCTTCCATCGGAAGCACTGGTGCCTCTTGCTCGACCACATTCTGCTTTGCTTTTGGTTGAGCCTGTGGTGTTGGAGGCGTTATCGGTTTTACATCATCTTCAAATAAGTCATCTAATGATTCAACCTTTAAATCTTGTTCTGGCTTATCCGTTGAATCTGCATACGGATTTTGAGGATTGAATTTTCTCCACTCTCCTCTTACTCCAGCGTCAAAATTATTGTGGTCTAGTCTCTCTTGATTTAACCTTCTATTCATAGTTGGTTTTGTGAAATAATAATATTTGTTTGCTTTTATTGGTTTTAAGCCTTTTTCAAATATTATACATAAGTCATTATCCATTCTTCTTAACTCATCTGGTGTCATTAGAGCTCTTCCCATTATTTGGTCAGATGTACTATAACCTTGTTTTGAAAAGTTTTTATCTCTATTTGTAGATTTTGTATCTCTTGCAATTGTTGTCTCTCCTAATTGTTTTGAGAAATATTCAACTGTTTTGAATGAGTTACTTCCTAAGAATACGTGTGTATCACAGTTACCCATTATAGTCTCATATGATTTTTCATAAACTGCCTCTAACTGGTCTAAGTTCTGCAATATAACGCTAAATGAAATTCCTCTACTTCTACTCGTTGATATCTTTTTATCGAAATCTGGTATTTGACCAATGTTTGCAAACTCATCTAATATAAAATATGTTGGTACTTTTAATCTTCCGCCATTTAAGTCCGCATAGTTGTATAGTTGTTGTATCATCTGTGCGAAGAATATTGTTAACAAAAAGTTGTATGCTGTGTGTGTATCTGAAGAAATTACATATACAGCTGTTTTGTGGTTTGCAATGTCTTCAAAGTTTATTGTGTTTGTTGAAGTTACATTTGCAATTTCCTGTGAATCAAATTTACCAAGTTTAGATTGTAAAGTACTTAATATTGAGCTGTATGTTTTTTCTGAACCTGCAACAACCTCTACAGATTGGAAGTTTGTTCTAGCAGGATGACTTAATGGTAACTCACTCATTAATTCTCTTAACAAGTTTGTTCCATTGCTACTCGCTGCTGCCCTAACCATTTCTGCACATGACGTTAAGTTTATTTCTTCTTTCGGCCTTTTCTCTAATAAATAATATATTAAAGATTTTAATAGCATTTCTGCGTTGTTATCCCAGAAGGGGTCAGAACCTTTTCCATCTGAATCTTGTCCTTTAATAATTGTATTTGCTATTACATCAACATCAATCTCGCTTTGTATGTGCATTAGTGGATTGTATCCATCACTATTTTCCGGATTAACAAGGTTTAAAACTTTTATATCATAACCGTTTGCTTTTAAATATCCTGCTGTTTTATCGTACAATTCACCTTTTGGGTCTGTAAATACATACGAACCTAACATTTGATATGCATTTGGAATTGAATATGATGCTGATTTACCAGAACCAGAACCTCCGACTACTAATACGTTAACATTTCCTATTTTATCTACTGGTAAATAATTATCTTCTGCAAGTATTATACCTTTATTTTTGTTCAAAATCCTGTATTGTTCTCCACCTTCACACCAGTCACTAGAACCATTTTCTATATCTTCATAATTGTTCTTTGGTTTTGACTTAATGATTCCAATTGCAGTAACAACTAAACACAAAATTGTAAGCCATAATGTTCCTTTTCCGAAGTCACTTCCTGCTCCAGCACTTCCAATTCTAGTTATTGCTGTAAAGCTTGAAACTTCTTTTCCTAAATTTTCTATAAAAAAAGCCAAGTCGAATTTGCCCTGCACATAACTTTCTGCTATTGCAACCGACATAGGCGCAATTAATACTATCTCTAGTACAATCCAAAGTACTAGAAATAGTATTAAATATTTTTTATTCTTTTCAAAAGCTTTTTTCATTTTATTCATATGTTCTTCACCTTTATTATTTTTCTTCTCTCTCTATAGCTTTTTTAACACTCTGTTCTCTCTCTTCTTGTAATGCAATTCTAATGCTACGATTTGGATCTTTAAGCTCTTTTAAATAGTCGCTTAGTAATTTCATTTCTTTTGGTGGAATATCAAAATTTTTTTCTCTTTCATTTAAATATAATGTTCCACAACCCAAATCAAATTCTGAACCTCCATTTGTAGATTCTTTTACTTCTTCACTCATTTAAGATCCCCCTTAATTATTTTTTTCTCTTACTTCAAAAACAAAATAAGACTTATATGGTTTCAATTTACATTTTCCTCTAATTTCATTTGTATCTTTATCAAAATAAACTACTGGTTTTACTTCTTCTGTTGTTTCAGGATCTATTATTGTAATAGGTCTTTGAAAGTTTGGCGTATATTTTACATCTTTATATTCTGTTTCTTGTTCAGAATATATCGTATCAAATTTTACAGGGACAGGTCTTTTTGAAATTCTAACTTCATCTTTATTTAGTAATCCCATGTTAACAACAACTCTATCTTGTCCAAAAGATAGAATTATTAATTGGTTTCCTTCATCTTTAGGTGCATCAACAAAAAAAGTTTTTCTTTTATTTAGCCCTACTAATTCTTCTCTACATTTTAGCCTCTCCAATGTAAACTTTGGTGTATTTTCTTCCATAAAACCTTCTGTTTTATTAATTTGATAAATTACTGTGTTTACATTTTGTGGATCTGTTATACTAAAATGTTTTCCCTGTACTTGGTCCATATATTACACCTCTTTCTATATGAAACTTCTTCCATATTTTTTCTTCTGCATACTCTTATATTATAACTTGTTTTAAAGAATATGTCAATATTTTTATGTTACCTTTTTATGTGTTGTTTTATATTTCGCGTGGATTAAATTTTGAAACTTTCTTTAACTGTCTATAAATTTCCTTTTCTTTTTCGGTTATGTTCTTAGGTATCATTATTTTTATTTTTATAATAAATTTTCCTCTTCCGCCTTTATTGTCTTTATATCCTTTATTTTCTATACAGATTTTTTCGCCTGTCTCTATTCCTTGTGGTATATAAACTCCAATGGTTTCATCTATTGCGTTAACTTCTACTTTTGCACCTAAAACTGCTTCCCAAGGGCTTATGTTTAGCTCAGTATAAATGTCAGAGCCAACTAATTTGTATTGTTTGTCCTCTGCAACATTTATTCTTATTAATAAGTCTCCATTTTTTCCGCCATTTTCACCGGGTTTTCCTTGACCTATTAATCTAACTTTTTCTCCGTTTCTGATTCCAGCAGGGATATTTATTTCAAAGTTTTTCATTTTACCATTAATTGTACGTAAAGAAATTTTCTTGGTTTGACCAAAAAAACCTTCATATATTGTTATTGGTATTTCTGTTTCAACATCTTCACCTTGAACTGGTACTTTTGATTTTCTTTGTTTTGCTGGTTCTTTTTCGTCATTATTGTGGTCTAGCCCAAATAATACGTTTAAAATTTCACTTCTTGTAGCTGTCTTTTTTGCTTCTTGTTGTTTTGTGGCTTTGTTCTTTTTTCTTCCTATACGAGAATACCACATTCTATCATATTTTCTTCTTGTATTTGCATCAGATAAATTCTTATACGCTTCGTTTATATCTTTTAAACGTTCTTCATATCTGTTGTCCCCAGCATTCAAGTCTGGATGATATTTTTTTGCTTGTTCTCTATATGCTATTTTTATTTCTTCTACGCTAACTTTATTTGTTTCTAATCCTAGTATTTTGTAATAGTCCTTGAAAATCATTTGATATCCCCCCGCCTCATGGTGTTTGCATTATATCATACTTTGTTGAGGTTTAAAAGGTTTTTAGCAACATTTATTACAGTTTTTTTACAAAAGTTTCTGATTTGTTTCAAAATTATTTTACATTCTTTCCATTAGTAATTTATTTCTTGTTTTGACTATTGTTGGATGCATTAGCTTTTCTTTTTTTACTAACTTTTCAATACTTGTATCTATTATAAACAAAACGGCTCCATCTAAATCTTTTCTTGCAAGTTCACGTTCAGCATCTAAATCAAATTTTTCCGATTTTCTGTTTCTTTCTATTTTATCTGACACGTATATTATTTTGGCTAGCTCGTCCATGTTCGGACTTGTTTCTGTGTGATATTCTATTGCTTTTTGTATTTGCTCGCTTACATCATATAGCGTTTTTGCAATGTGTGCACCTATTTTTCCATGCAATAATGAAACATTAATTTTTTCTACCTCATCAATTGCTATATTATTTTTTTCAACATATTCTAAACTTTCCTCTTTTGTCATTTCCTTTGCTATATCATGAAGTAAACCTGCAATTCTGGCACTCTCAACATCCACATTGTATACTTTAGCAAGCTCTTCTGCCATTTCCATTACTCCTAACGAATGTATGTATCTGTATTCAGTTAAATTTTCTTTTAGATCATTTTTTATTCTTTCAATTAGTTCCATTTTCTGTTCCCTTCTTTTCAGCACCAATCAAGTTGAACAAGAACAAATTTTATAGTTCTTGTTCAATCAATCTATCTAGCAATTCTGAGTATGTTAATCCACAATTTTCCCACAATTTTGGATACATGCTTATGTTTGTGAAACCTGGCATTGTGTTTATTTCATTTAAGTAAATTTCATCTGTTTCTTTATCTACAAAGAAATCAACCCTTGCCAAACCACTTCCTTTAACTGCTTTAAACGCTTTTATTGCAGTTTTTCTTATTTTTTCTGAAATTTCTTTTGAAACGTCTGCCGGAATTATTGTTTTAGACTCTGCATTTTTGTATTTTGAATCATAATCATAAAATTCGTCTGCTGATAAAATTTGACCAACACAACTTGCTTTTACATCGTCCATTCCAAGCACGGCACATTCAATCTCTTTTCCATTTATTCCTTGTTCAATTAATATTTCTTTGTCGTATTTTGCTGCTTCTTGTATACTATTTTTTAGTTCTTCATCATTTTCTGCTTTACTTACACCTACTGACGAACCAGAATTTGATGGTTTTACGAATACGGGATATTTTAATTTTTCATTTACAATTTTGCATATTTCCTCTATTGTGGTGGAAATATGATTTAGCTCTTCGTCTACATATGTATAGCCATTCTTAGCGTTTACAACAACTGCTTTTGCTTGATTTATATTTGCCTTTTCGAATATCATTTTTGCATATACCTTATCCATACAAATTCCAGAAGCTAGTACTTTACATCCAACATATGGAACTTTTAGCAATTCTAATAGCCCCTGAATAGTTCCGTCTTCTCCATACAAGCCATGTAGAACTGGAAATATTATATCTTGCTTCTTTAACGTTTCAAACTCATTTGATATTTTCTCTAGTTCTTTAGGTTGCTCACTTATTTCAAATATATCAATATCTTGTACTGGTTTTATATAATGAAACCATTCGCCTTTTTCTGATATATAAATAGGATAAATTTCATATTTTTCTTTACTTAAATTTTTTATTACAGAGCTTCCAGACACAACAGATACATCGTGCTCTGTAGATTGCCCGCCAAATATTACTCCAACTTTTATTTTTGACATATTTTATCACAGACCTTTCTCTTATTTTTTATCGCTCTTTATATTTTTACATTATTAATGTTTCAATAAGCTTTCAACTATTTCCTTGAAATTCATTGAATTTGATGCTTTTATTAGAGCTACATCGTCAACCGCTATTATTTTTTTCAACTTTTCTGTTGCATCCTTGTTATTATCAAAAGTGTATACATCTTCTATTCCATTGTTTTTTGCAACTCTTGCAATATTTTCAGCTTCTTTTCCAACAGTAATTAATATGTCTATTTTATTTTTTGCGACTTCGAGCCCAACTTTTCCATGTAACTCCTTTGAGTATTCTCCAAGTTCAAGCATATCTCCTAACACGGCAATTTTTCTTTTTCCTTCTATGTTTTTTAAATATTCTATTGCAGATTTCATCGAATCATAATTTGCATTATAACAGTCATTTATTATTGTATAACCTTGCTCTGTTTTTTGAATATCCAGTCTCATTTTGCTAAGTTCAAACTTTTTTATTCCTTCTTTAATTTCAGCAAGTGGAATGTTTAATAATTTGCCCACACTAATAGCAGCCAAGCTATTGTATACAAAAGCTTCTCCTCCAACAGGTACATCAATTTTCTCATTATCTGGTTTTAACACAAATTTACTACCTGTTTCATTATATTCTATATTTTCAGCCATATTCGAACTATCATTATTTATTCCATATGTAACAATTTGATATTGCTTATTTTCTAAATACCATTTATGTAATAAATCGTTATCATTATTTATTACTGCTGTTCCGCCTTGTTGTAGACCTTCAAGTATTTCTAATTTAGCCTTTAAAATGTTTTCTCTTGAACCTAAATTTCCAATATGAGCTGTACCAACATTTGTAATAACTGCAATGGTTGGCTTTGCAATGGCTGTCAATTTACTAAGCTCGCCAAAATGGTTCATTCCCATTTCTACTACAAGAGCCTCGTGGTCTCTTAATCCTAAAATTGTCATTGGCATTCCTATATGATTGTTCATATTGCCTTGCGTTTTCAACGCATTATATTTTTGTGAAACAACACTGTATATAATATCCTTTGTGCTTGTTTTTCCAACACTTCCAGTAATTGCAATTACTGGGATGTTGTATTTTTCTCTCTTCAATTTTGCAATTTGTCCTACGGCTTCAACAGTATCATCTACTTGAATAACAAATTTATTTTCTAAACGCTTTATCTCTAAGCCGTCAATTTTATTTATAATTGCTCCTTTTGCTCCATTTTTCAGAGCGTCTTCATAAAACTTTCCACCATCAAAACGCTCACCTCTAAAACCTATGTACACATCTCCTTCTTTAATTTCTTTTGTATTCTTAGAAAAACTCTCACATTCTTCTAATTTACTTCCATATATAAGAGTTCCATTTGTGGCTTTTAAAATCTCTTCAACAGTTATATTTTTATTCAAAATTTATCACAATCCTTTCGTAAAGTACCAGTTAGCTTTCACAGTAACAATGGCCCCCAATCATTTTTTACTATTATATTCCAGAGGAATTCTTTTTGCAACAATTTTTATTGTTACTTTGCTAATCAAAAATTTTTCGCCCAAAAAGGGACGTCCCTATTGGGCGAAGCTTTTTTACTTTTGGTCGAAAATTTCGCTACTTTATTAAATTATAATTTTTTTAACTTTACTTGCTAATTCAAATTTCTTTATTTATAATAAAATTAAGAAAATAAAAGGAGTTAATCATATGAAAAAGAAAAATAAAAAAGAAATTGTAATTTTAAGTTTAATATTTATCGCAATAATTGAATGTATAGTTTTATTGATATTATTCAAGATATTGATATTAATGAAAGATGAAACAATTAATGGAACAATTAAAGATAAATTTTATCTTTCTCAAGAACCTACAATGTATGTTTCAAAACAAATACATAAAATCATTTCGGATAAAATGGTGCTTGATTCATACTATTCAATATATAAAGATGGTACAATTTATTATACACTTTCCTATGCTACCCCAGACATTTATCCTGAAAGTCTTCAAGAGTTTTTCTTTATAAAAAAACTTAATCACAGTGAACAAAAAAATCTAAAGTCAGAATTAATAAGCTTAAGTAACTCACAATTCTCAATCACAAATTTTTCATCAATAGGTTATCCTTATTCCATATTTAAAGTAAATGGAACAAGACATTTCATTAAAGACTATGATGTTTACTCAAACATACTTGCAAAGTATATAAATATAGTTGATTACATAAAAAAGTAGAATGCAGTCTTATGATGAATAATTTATTTATATTTTTTTTTATTACTAAAAGCATGAAAAAAGTTCAAATTGTTAGATAAAAATTTAACAATTTGAACTTTTTTATTTTTCTATTTTGTATTTCTGTTTGCTATTTCTATTGCTTTTGTTATCATGTTTCCGCAAGTTTTTGAATGTATGTTTTCCCAACCTCCGTCTTTCTTTACTTGCTCATAAACACCTAATTCTTTTGCTATTTCTTCTTTTAGATTTTCAGTCATAATGTTTCTTTTGGTCATTGTAGAATCCTCCTCTATTTATTAATGATTTATATTTTTACATTACTATTTTGCGTAATTTTTTATTTAAAATACAGGAGCATTCTGGGGACGGAGGGAAAAATGATCAATGTGTTAATGTTCCGTCTGGTGTATTTACTATTAATAGTATGTCTTCTTCTTTTCCGGTTTGTGCATTTATATATACTAAAAATTCGTTGTCTTCTACTTTGCCTTTAAATTCCCAGCAATATACTTCTGTGTGCCATTTTGTTGGAATTAGTGCTAATCCTTCGCTCATAATTTCTAAGTCTTTGTTTAATACTTCTTTTGCTTTTTCTTTTGAAATTATATTTGTTTCAAATGTTCTTTCTGTGTGTGAATTCAAATATCCAGAGGTTTCTATTCCTAGTACACTTCCATCATCTAGTGCAACTTTTACCTTTATTAAATCTGGATATATTGTTACCGTCTCGTTGTTGCTATTTGTTTGCGTGTATGCATAATTTATTGTTACAATTCCATTTTGTTTTAAATAATATGTTTCTTTCATGTTTGAGTATCCGTGATTATTTAGAAATTCTTTTGCTATTTCGTCTGCACGTTCTTGTGTTAATGTTTCTGCACTCACTGCTCTGTTATAGTTTGAAAATATTACATGTCCGCCTTTTTTTGATATTGATATTGTTGCATCTATATCGCCTTCTTTCATTTTTACATTAAAATCGAATGAAGGAATTTCTGCATTTTCCGAATATCCATGTGATTCTATATTGTCTATTTTGTCTGCTCCGTAAAATTGATTTACTATTTCTTTTGCCTTTTCTTCGTCTATATCTTCACCAGTTAAGCCTTTTTTCTCTGCTGATGAAATGTGCTCCGAAAAAGCTCCATCATATATTAAGCCTGCATATTCGTGAAAGTTTTCTTCAAGATTAGAGAAACTGTCCTTGGTTATGCTACTTACTTGTGTTGCAAACGCCTTTATTCCTTCGTCTCTTAGCTCATTCCACTTTATTCTTCCACTATTTAAATCTGTTGATAGTTGATTTAATGTATTTTCCAAATCTAGGCTGTAAGTGTGCAATTGCTTAATATTGTTTAAATCTTCTTGTGATAAATTTTCTCCACCGATTGCTTTTCTAGAAAGTGAATAACTGTAATCACTTACTTGGTTTAAAAATTTAGATGTATTTTCTAATTCATTACTGTTTATTGGTAATTGTGCTAGACAACTTTGCGCAACGCTTGCTTCTCTCCAAACATTAGTTAATGTTTCTGCTCCATGCTCTGGAGTTGTTGATATTAAAGCTTTTGCAAGGTATGTTTCTACATTTTGTACATAGTCTACCAACTCGAAAAAGGCCATATTGTAACCATTTTCCGATGCTGTTACGTATTTTCTTCCTTCTTGATAGGCATAATAAATTGCTGCCCCTGCAATCACAACTGCAAAGATTATTCCTATTATTATATACGATGTTGTGGTTTTTAATTTTTTACTCACTTAAATTTCCTCCTTATTTACAAAATCTATGTTTTCCAATTGTCTTAATAAGTGGTCTTGACCAAATCCACTTGTTTGTAGCTGTGCTTGGATTAAAATAATATATTGCTCCACCCGTTGGGTCCCATCCATTCATAGCGTCTCTTGCTGCTTTTAAAACTGTAGAACCTTCTTTTATTGGTACATTTATCTGTCCGTCAGATACTGCTGTAAATGCACCTTTTTCGTAAATTACTCCTGCTATTGTATTTGGAAATTGAGAAGATTTTACTCTATTTAGTATAACTGCTCCCACGGCAACTTGTCCTTCATATGGTTCGCCTCTTGCCTCTCCATTTATTGCCCTAGCCATTAATTGCAAGTCTGACGTAGACGATGAATCACTTGCTGCTTCTACATTTTTCGGCAATAAATTTATAAGTACATACATTCCTGTAACCATCAAAAGCAAAATTGGTATAATAAAAAACTTTTTAATTTTCATACTTACTCCTTCATTTTAATTTTTGAAACAATTACTATTTTAAGAAATTTTTTCATAAAATAGAAATCGTTTCACTAAAAAATTATGATTAGAATAAAAAGGGTATTTGAGTTAGTCGTAACTCTAGCTATATTATTGGTAATTTTTCAAATTTTATGCATTTTACTTTTGTTTTTTGTTTTATTATGGTAAAATCAAATTGCAAAAGAATAAAACCTTTATAAAAATGTTAAAAAATAGTTTTACATTTTTATAAACATATTATACGAGGGGAACAAGAAAATGAAAAAAATTTTAATATTTTATGCATCATTTGGAGGCGGGCATTTATCTGCTGCAAATTCAATAAAACAATGCATTGATGAGAATTTTGAAGGATATGAAACAAGTTTGGTTGATTGTTTATTATATGTAAATAAGCCTATTAATAAAATTTCTACTATTGCTTATAAGGAAATGGCTAAGAAGTTTCCTTGGGCTTGGGGCGAGGTTTATAGCCACTCGCAGAGAGGACCTATGGCACACATTAGCTCTACTGCTAATAATCTAATGGCTAAAAAATTGTTAAAATTATTAAGAGAATATGCTCCAGATGTAGTAATATCAACACATCCTTTTGGAAGCCAAATGGTGAGTTATTTGAAAAGAAAGGCTTTAGTTGATTGCAAATTAGCTACAATAATGACAGATTTTGCTCCTCATGAGCAATGGTTAGTAGGAAAAGAGCAAGTAGATTACTTTTTTGTTTCTCATGAAAAAATGAGACAAGAATTAATAGATGATAATATTCCTGCTGAAAAAGTTTTTGCAACTGGAATTCCTATTTCTAAAAGATTTTTAATGACTTATGATAGAGCACAAGTTATGAATTCATTTAACCTTAATTTAGATAAAAAAGTAATTTTGTTGTTTGGCGGTGGTGAATTCGGTTTAGGAAGAGAACAAACATTAAAAATACTAAAATCATTTATTACACATTCAACCCAACATCAGATTGTTGCAATCTCTGGCAAAAACGAAAAAATGAAGGAATCGTTTGAAAAATTAGTAGAAGAATTACATTCCGAAAATATGGTTAGAGTATTACCATATACAACACAAGTTCCAGAATTAATGAGTATTGCTGATTTTGTTGTGACAAAACCCGGTGGTTTAACATCTACAGAAAGTTTGGTCTCTGGCCTGCCAATGGTTCTTATTAACCCAATTCCCGGTCAAGAAGAAGAAAATGCACAATTCCTAGAAAGTGCTGGAGTTGGAATATGGCTACATTCAAAAGAAAATTATGATGAAATTATAACAGAACTTTTAAATGATGAAAATAAATTAAATCAAATGAGGAAAAACACAGAATTACTAGCAAAGAAAAATTCAACAATGGATATTTGTAAGACAATACTACAGGCAAAATAATTTTACACATATGTTAATGGTTATGGCAATTTCATCGATTATTATAAAATTGCCATGATTTTTATTTTTGACTATTTTATGTAAATATGTTATAATAAAAAAGTATTAAAAATTTTAATACCTTTGAAAAACTTTTCAGAGGTGTTAATGCCTCTGAAATACAAACAGGAGGCTAAGTATGGCTTTAGAAAATTTGACTATGATTTCAATTTTTTGTTTTTGGTTTATTGTTGCTTTTATTCTTGTTTCCTTTATAGTAAAACGGCATAAAAACTCGAATTCTAACAAAAAAAATACGAATGTAGATTCTTCCGAAATCACTCGCAGCCTTTCAAAATCTGAGATTGAAACAGCTGCCTATCATGAAGCAGGTCATGCGGTTGTATGTCATTTCTTACTAAAAAATGTTCAAGTAGACAACGTTAAAATTTTTCCAACAGTAAAATTCGATGGTTCAACAGGTTCAGCTGGAGAAACTCGTAATTTGAGATTAGAATTTACTGATGACACGAAAGAAATGAAAAATAGTATCGCATGTGACTTAGGTGGATATGTTGCTGAAGAATTGAAATTTGGTACTCATTATCCAGGTGCGAGTGACGATTTATTTCATGCAAGTGCAAAAGCCCGAAATATGGTTCTCTTATTTGGAATGTCTGATGTGATTGGTCCTATTTCCTTTATGGAATATGATGATGCATCTCAAACAGGAAAAATTAATATTCTAATGTATGGAAACGACATAGCTTACAAGGCAAGTTGTGAAATTCAAAAAATATTAAATGATGCCGAAGAACGAGCAAAAGACGTTTTAATAAAGAACAAAGACATTTTGGAGCAAATTGCACAAGAATTAATTGAAAAACATGAACTAGGTGAAGAAGAACTAAGCCTAATCTTCAGTCGCATTAATCTTTAAGCTTTATGATTTAATGCAGGGACATTGTATATATGTACTACAATGTCCCTGCCTCTTTTTATTATAATTGCACCCTTCCCTCCAGTGCTCTACTTAATGTTACTTCATCAGTATATTCCAAATCCCCACCAACTGGAACTCCGTGTGCTATTCTTGTTACTTTTATTCTCAATGGCTTTATTAGTTTTGATAAGTACATTGCTGTTGCCTCTCCTTCAACCCTTGGGTTTGTTGCGAGTATTACTTCTTTTACACTACCATCCATCAAACGTGCAAGAAGCTCTTTTACTTTTATGTCATCTGGTCCAACACCATTCATCGGAGATATTGAACCATGTAGCACATGATATACTCCCTTAAATTCGTGTGTTTTTTCCATTGCTACAACATCTCTTACATCTTCTACAACACAAATTAAAGAGTGGTCTCTTCCTGTGTTTGCACATATAGGGCAAGGATCTGTATCTGTTATGTTATAGCATTGTGAACAATATTTTAAGTTTTTCTTTGCATTTTGTATGCTTTCTATAAATTCGTTTGTTTCTTCTTCGCTAGCGTCTAATATATAAAATGCAAGTCTTGCCGCTGTTTTGTTTCCTATGCTAGGAAGTTTTTCAAAACTTTCTATTAGTTTTTCTATTGATGGTGAATAGTATGACATATGTTTCTCCTGTTATTTTACATTAATCCTGGTATATTATATTTTCCAAGTGATGCAGCTTGTGCGTCATCTACTTGTTTTAATGCATTATTTATACATGTTGCTATTAAATCTTCTAGCATTTCTACATCATCTGGATCTAATACTTCTGGTTTTATTTTTATTTCTTTTATTTGTTTACTTCCAGAAACTTTTACCTTTACAGCCTCTCCACCTGCAGATGCCTCAAACTCTTTTGCAGCTAGTTCTTCTTGTGATTTTTCAACATCTGATTGCATTTTCTTTGCTTCTTTCATTAATTGATTTAGATTCATTCCTCCAAATCCACCCATTCCAGGGAATCCACCTCTTTTTGACATTTTAATCCTTCCTTTCTTAGTTTGGAAAATTGTAATTATTTTTCAAACTTTCTCCTATTAATCAATAATATTAATCGGTATATCCAATCCATTAGATATATCGCTGAAGTTGTCTGTTTTAGACACTATTTCTTCATTATTATCTACAAGTACAACTCTCATTGGCTTTCCAAGTTCCATTGATACTTGCTTTACAATCTCACTCATGTTTTCTGGCTTTTCAAGAATATCTTTTCTAAATGGTGTGAGTCCATTTTCAAAATTAATTCCGACTGTCATGTCGTTTATTTCATTTGCAGAAGATGTCATTAATATTGATGATAATGATATTCTGCCTTCTTGTTTGATATTATCTATTATTTTTGGCCAGTTTTGTACCTTATCGCCTAACTTAATACTTGTTGATTTTTTTACTTCTGGTTTTATAGCATATTGAGTCTTACTTTCTTGGCTCGTAGAGCTTGAAGCTACTGCACGTGGTGCATTTTGTAATTGTGTAATTTGCTTTTCTAATCTATTTATTTTGTATTTTAAATCTTCAACCTCTTTTGAACTAGCCCCTGAATCTCCGGAACTTACTGTACTACTCGTGCTAACTTCGTTGCACAGCTTTATTATTGTGACTTGAAACATTATCAATTTCTGTGATGACCACTTCATATCGTTTTGCAAATTTGATAATTCATATATCATAGAAATTAATCTTTCTTTCGTCGTGCTATCTGCTAATTCTTTAATTTGATTTTTTTCAGCTTCACTGTAAATTTCAAGCTTAGTGTTTGTTTTAAACACAAGAATATCTTTTACATATTTTATTATTTCCCATAAGAAATTACTTATGTCTTTTCCTTCTGAAATAATCTCGTTTATTGCACCAAGTGCATCTTCAGTATTTTTTTGCAAAATACTTTTTGTAATTTTATTTACACTTTCTGTTTTTGGAATTCCAACCAATTCTTTTACTAAATCTTCGGTTATTTTTCCTTCTTCTTGCATACATCTTTCTAATATGCTAAGAGCATCTCTCATTGCACCTTCTGCTAATATTGCTATTAGCTTTTTTGCTTCTGGAGTAATATCTATATTGCTTTGCTCACATACAAAATTCAATCTTTTTTCTATATTATCATTTGATATTTTCTTAAAATCAAATCTTTGACATCTTGATAATATTGTTGCTGGCAATTTTTGAGGTTCCGTTGTAGCCAAAATAAATTTTACATGTGCTGGTGGCTCTTCCAAAGTTTTAAGTAATGCATTGAAAGCTCCCGTAGAAAGCATATGAACTTCATCTATAATATATACCCTATATTTTGCGACTGTTGGTAAGAAATTTACTTCGTCTCTAATGGCTCTAACATCTTCAACACTATTGTTAGATGCAGCATCCATTTCTACTATATCTGTAAGTGAACCTTCGAGTGCTGCTTTACAAACTGCACACTCGTTGCAAGGCTCTCCATCCTTAGGGTTTAAGCAGTTTACGGCTCTTGCTAAAATTTTGGCAGCAGAAGTCTTTCCTGTTCCTCTACCTCCATTAAATAAATAAGCATGGCCAACCCTATCATTAATAAGTTCATTTTTCAATGTTCTTACAATATGTTCTTGCCCAACTATTTCGTCAAATTTTAAAGGTCTAAATTTTCTATATAACGCTGTATATTCCAATTTTTTTACCTCCATAATTTTATTATATTGGTTAAAAGGTATGAGATTTTTAACTTCTCTATGGAAAGCACCCTACATAAAGAGGTCTGCTTATTGCTGCTTCCTTCCGGACCTGACAAGGTTCACAGTTCTTTATCAAGATACTCTCCATACAAAAGTTATATCTCATACCTTTTGCATTATATACTATTTTGTTTAGTTTAGCAAGTAAAAATTTGCTATTTTACTCTTTTAAAAACAATTCCACTCATGTCTGTTATTTCTTTATTGCTTGTGCCTTCTGTTAAGAGATTTTCACATGGCAAACTTAATGTGATATTTGTTTTATATTTTATTTTATTTGCTTGAATTATAAAATCGAAATTCACTTGAAATTTAGTTTCTTCTTCCGTAGTGCCTATTTTAGTAAGCAAAGTACCATTGTGTTGTACTTCGGTATCATCATTTGAAACAAAATTTCCTACATTTGTGTTCGCAAATCTGATTACGGCCGAACCACCCTGATTGCAAATTTCTAATGTTTTTGGGTTACTCGTTTTTCCACCTTTGTATTCCAATCCATTTTCTACTAAATATGACGTATCATATGTAAAAGTTCTGCCCTCTAAGCTATTTGGCATAAAAACTTTTACAACACCCTTAGTAGGTTGTTTTGTTACATTGATGTTATCGATTGTAACACTGTCTAAAAGTTCATCTTTATCTGTATTTTTATCTATAAAGAAATAAACATCGTTATTTTGATTTACAGACAAATTCCATTTCGAACTCTCATCTGGATTTTCTGTGTTTTGTTCTCCTTCAGCCGTGCTTATTATAGTTATCTTAGATAACTGATACGGCATATTTTTTTCACCCTCAATTTGATATTGAATAATAATCAGTATTACAACAATTATTACAACCATAAGTACACTGATTGCTATACTCATTTTTATTCTATCCTTCATACTGGTATTCACTATTTTTTCTCCTTCAAGGCATAGATCAGGTTGAAAAAAGATTAAATTTTGGCAAGGAAAATGAATTTACAAGGCAAGGGCGCATACGTGGTGTATGTAACCGCGTTGTAAATGCAATTTGACGTAGCCAAAATTATAATTATTTTTCAACCTTCCCTCGCGGTTTATTTGGCGGAGATGGTGGGATTCGAACCCACGGGCCGGTTGCCCGGCTAACTGATTTCGAGTCAGCCTCGTTATGACCACTTCGATACGTCTCCTATTGTACCTACTAATTATATCAAAACAATAGAAAATGTCAAATTATTTTGGTAAAAAAAATTTTTTATTTAAACAATTTTTTCCAAGAACATGTTGAAATAATATAATTATTTGGTATAATTATAACTGATAAATAAAAAAATATATTAGAAAGGAGGAATTACCATTAATTGAAAATATTATTAAAGAGAATCATTTATAGTATTTTTATCATATTTACAATCATTAGTGTAACAAGTTTAATATACAATTACTATATAATAAAAAACACTCTACATAATACATATTCGGATATAAACACTGGGAGCGTTCATCAAGAGAGTATAAATCTTCAAGACAATATGAGTATTAATCAATTATTAAAAATAAATTATTATAATGGAATGCTTAATATTTTAAATCAGTTTCTATTCATCTTACTTATATCTGTACTTGGCGGAATTATTTTAGGATCAATCTTTTCAATAAAAGATTCTTCAATTGCCCAATACATTTTATCTTATATTCTTGGAAATTTATTATATAATTCACTTGCTGGAATTATAATACAAGGAATCTGTTTAAGAAATGAAATAGAGCTTACATTTTTTGAAGCATATTTTCAAAGTTTTACAAAAACAATAATTATTTATAGTATAATATTTATAATTTTTGTTATCGTAAAATCAATTGTGAAAAAGAAGAAATCCACAACACTTACAAAAAAAATGTAAATATAACTATTCTTGCATTTTATCCTATTTTGTATTATATTTATTACAAATTTAGGAGGATTATGTATGAGAGTTGTTGTTCAACGTGTAAAACATGCAAGTGTTACTATAAATGGAACTGTTAATGGAAAAATAAATAACGGCTTTTTAGTTTTACTTGGCATACAATCCACAGATAGTAAACAAGATGTGGATTACTTAGTGAAAAAAGTAACAAATTTAAGAATTTTTTCTGATGAAAATGATAAAATGAATTTATCTTTAAAAGATGTTAATGGAAAACTTTTAATCGTTTCTCAATTTACATTATATGCAAATTGCAAGGAAGGAAACCGACCATCTTTTGTAGAAGCTGCCAAACCAGATGTTGCTATACCTTTATACGAATATTTTGTTTCTGAATGTAAAAAAATAATTCCAGTAGTTGAAACTGGAATATTTGGTGCAGATATGAAAGTTGAGCTTTTAAACGATGGCCCTGTAACAATTATAATGGATTCAAAGTAAAATTGAATCCATTATTTTTTCTTTTTTTCTCTTAATTCTTTAAAAAACTGTTGTAATATTTTTTTGCATTCTGTTTCCATAACACCTTTTTCAATTTCTACAACATGGTTAAATTTATAATCTTCGAGTAGATTTAATACAGAACCACATGCACCGGTTTTTTCATCCATGGTTCCAATAACGACCTTTTTCAACCTTGCCTGAATCATTGCTCCCGTACACATTGCACATGGTTCTAGAGTAACATACATTGTACAATGTTCTAGTCTCCAAGACTCTAGTTTTTTACTAGCCTTTTGAATCGCAATAATTTCAGCATGTTTTGTTGTGTCTTTTTTCTGTTCTTTTACATTGTGTGCCCTAGCTATTATTTCACCGTCTTTTACTATAACTGCCCCTACCGGAACTTCGTCCTTTTTATATGCTTTTCTAGCTTCTTTTAGAGCTTCCTTCATAAAAACTTCTTCCACTATTTACTCCAATTAAAAATTTATAAAAAAAATGGTGTACCAGAAGGGAATTGAACCCCCGACACACAGTTTAGGAAACTGCTGCTCTATCCAACTGAGCTACTGATACATTTCTAGTTAATATAATAGCATTTTGGAATAGGTATGTCAATTATTTTTCTCTTTATTCTATTATATAAATTTTTAAAAATTGTTTTATTCTCTTAATATCTATGGTATAATATTCTTATAAAAAGTGGGGTGATATTATGCAACAAACCATTAATATTCAAGAACTTGAAAATGCATTAAATAAATATGGTGATATTGTATTAACTAAAAATTCCAAAAACGATGTTATTATAATGAGTATCTCGGAGTATAAAAGAAAGTTAAAAGATAATGAACTAAGTAAAAAACTTGAAAAAGCAGAACAACAAATAAAAGATGGAAAAACAGTTAAGGCTACTACAGTATTTAGAGAATTAGAAGAAAAATATGGATTTTAAATACAATCTAGAATTCACTGATGACTGTAAAAATGAAATACTTGAAATCTATGAATATATCTCACAAAATTTAGCGTCAACAGAAGCAGCAAAAAAATTAATGAAAAAAATAAAGACGTCAATAATGCATTTATCTGAAGAACCTTATTTATATATGCGAATTGATACAAGTAACAATAGCCATAATAATTTTAGAAGAATTGTAGTAAATAATTATGTAATATTATATTTAGTAAGTGAAGCAAACCATACCGTTTATATTTCTCATATGTACTATGGGAAAAGAGATTATATGTAGTCTTAATTTACTTTTTATTCATTATTATTAAACATTGAAGAAGCCAACTATGTAGTTGATGCTTCTTTTTTATTTACTCTTTATTCCATGTAAATTTTGTGCTATAATTATTTTTAGTTTTTATTTTATGAAAGGATTTTGCCAATTATTTTTATCAATTTGGTAATTATGTAAATATATGAAACATATTTTAAGTTATATGAGAAGAGCAATTGAAGATTATGATATGATTGAGGATGGAGATAAAATTGCCGTTGCATTGTCTGGTGGAAAGGATTCTATTACGATGTTAAATGGGCTAAAAAGCTTACAGTACTTTTATTCCAAGAAATTTGAATTAATTGCTATAAGTGTAAATCCTGGCTTTGAATATTTTAATTCTGAATTTTTAAAGAAAACATGTGATGATTTAGGAGTTCCTTTCTTTGAGGAGAAATACGATATTAGCAAGATTGTTTTTGAGGACAGACAAGAGCAAAATCCATGTTCTCTATGTGCTAATTTGCGTAGGGGTATTCTTAACACTGCTGCAAAACGTGAGCATTGCAACAAGATTGCATTAGGTCATAATTTAGATGATGTTTTGGAAACTTTTTTGATGAATTTGCTTTTTGCAGGAAGTATTTCCACTTTTTCTCCTGTAAGTTATATGGATAGGTCTGGAATTACTTTAATTAGGCCATTAATTTATGCGTCCGAAAAAGAAACAAAACGATATGTTAAGAAAAATGGCAAACAAATAATGCCTAAAGTTTGCCCTATGGATGGTCATTCAACAAGAGAATATGTTAAGAATTTAATTGTTACATTATCTATAAAAAATCCACATGTAAAAGCCAATATCATGGGCGCAATAAAAAGAAATAATATAGACGGATGGAAAGATACGACTCAACGAAAACAATCTAATTAAACAGATTAAATAAAATCAGAGATAATTTTTATAAAAATAAAAATTATCTCTGTTGTTATTTTTAGTTATATTTGCTTACATTTTTGCTTGTTCTTCCATTACTTTTGTTAGTTCTTTTAATTCTTGTTCTGCTTCTTCCTCTGTTTTTCCTTTTACACCCATATAGAATTTAATCTTTGGCTCTGTTCCAGAAGGACGTACACAGCACCAGGCATCGTTTTCAAGTCCATAATATAAAACATTTGAATTTGGTAATCCTGTTTTTGTTATCTTCCCTGTTGCATTATTCTTTATAATATCTTTCTTATAATCTCTAAATTCAACTACCTTATATTTTCCAAGTGTTGTAGCTGGATTTTCTCTCATTTTTTCCATCATTTGTTTAATTTCTTCTGCTCCAGTCACACCTTCTCTTGTAATTGATATTGTAAGTTCTTTGTAGAATCCATATTTCTTATATATGTTTATCATTTGGTCCCATAATGTATAGCCTTTTTCTTTGTAATAAGCTGCTGCTTCGCATAATGCCATTACTGCTGCGATTCCATCTTTATCTCTTGCATGTGTTCCAATTAGGCATCCGTAGCTTTCTTCGAATCCAAACATGTATGTGTATTCATGACTTTGTTCAAACAATTTCATTTGCTCACCAATGTATTTGAATCCCGTTAATACTTCTATTAATTTTAGATTATACTCTTTTGCAATTGCATCTGCTAAGTTTGATGATACTATTGTTTTAATTAATGCACCATTTGCTGGAATTTCTCTTCTTTCTTTCTTTTGAGATAATTCGTATTCGGCAATTAGAAGTCCAGACATATTCCCTGTAAATGAATGATATTCTCCTGTTTTCAAGTCTTTTGCATATACACCTAATCTATCTGCATCTGGGTCATTTGCAAGTACAACATCTGCATCAACTTTTTCTGCCAATTCTAGTGCTAACTTGAATGCATTTGCATCTTCTGGGTTTGGATAGCTTACTGTTGGGAAATCTCCATTTGGTTTTTCTTGCTCTGGTACAACATATACATTTTCAAATCCTATTTCTTTTAATATTCTTTGTACTGGCATATTTCCAGCTCCATGTAATGGTGTGTATACTATTTTTACATCTTTTTGAACTCTCTTTATTGTATCTAGATTAAGTACTAAATTTTTTAGAGTCTTTATATACTCATCGTCTATTTCTTTTCCAATAACGTGATATAAATCAGCTTTTTCGGCTTCGTCTTTTGACATTGTTTTTATCTCAGAAAATTCTTTTATGTTGTTTACTTCTGTTATAATTCCTTTATCATGTGGTGCAACGATTTGTGCTCCATCTTCCCAGTAAACCTTATATCCGTTGTACTTTGGAGGATTATGACTTGCTGTAATCATGACCCCTGCTATACATTTCAATTGTCTTACTGCAAAAGATAGCTCTGGAACTGGTCTTAAACTTTCGAATACATATGTTTTTATTCCATTTGCATTTAAGCATAATGCTGTAAATTCACTAAATTCTTTAGACATATGTCTTGAATCATAAGAGATTGCAACACCTTTATTCTCTGGGTTATGCATTTTTATGTAGTTTGCAAGTCCTTGTGTAGCTTTAGTTACAGTATATTTATTCATTCTGTTGCTACCATTTCCTATTACTCCTCTTAATCCTGCTGTTCCAAACTCTAAGTCTTTATAAAATCTGTCTTGAATTTCAGACTCATCATCTTTAATACTTCTTAATTCTTTCTTTGTTTCTTCATCAATTGCTGGATCATTTAACCATTCATTATATTTTTCTAAATAACTCATAAAAAATTCCTTTCTTGAAAACACTTTTTTATATTTAAGCAAAAGAAGCTTGAACCTTTTGTATAACAAAAAATTCAAACTCCTATATTTTAATTATACAATTATTTTATTTTATGAAATTCTTTGTATAATTTTCTAGCTGTTTCAGGGCTATCTACACCTTCTGCATTCTTAACTGGCGCAAATTCCTCTTCCCTTTTTACTCTTAAAATGGCCATATCATCTAGTGATTCAAACGCATCAAATAAGAATGCTTCAAATTTATATGCATTTGGTTTATCACTTGTTATTAAGTTTCCATCTTTATCTAAGTACTTAGCCTTTTTAAATGCACTATGATATGGTAATGTATTTTTGCTTATTTCTTCTATAGCTTTTACGCTAAATAAATTACATAATATATGAGATTCTCCATATATTAGTCCGCCATTTTCGTTTGTTGCTTCTGCCATTTCTTCTGATATTTCGCTATATTCTACAACACTTGGTTTTCCATTTCTCTTGCAGAATACTCCAACTTTCTCATGAGGTCCAGCTTTTACAACACTCTTTCCTGCTGCTAGAACTTTTTTATCTATTGCTAGTCCTAATAACACTGGGTCTACCATGTTTACTAAAACATTATCAACACCACCGATAAAAGCCCATTCAATTCCTCTTGACTTCATATCGTATATTATTCCATTCTTCTTCATTGATAAGAATATTCCGCCATGTCCGTCGGCTGCTTGTTTTATTAAGCCATCTTCACCGATTAATACTTTTCCCTTTGTATCAATCATTGGTAATTGTCCTTGCTTAAAGAACACAACTTTATCCTTTGGATATCCAAAATAGTCATGGTCTTCGAAGAACTTAACAGTTGCATCATTGTTTTCTTTACTTGTCATTATATACCAAACAACGAAAACTCCATATTTTTTTTCTGCATTTTTTAATGTATCACATAAAATTTCAAATATAGGTTTATGTGAATCTAATCCAATGTCATATGTACCTTTTGGGCCATTATGTCCTAATCTGGTACCTTGTCCACCAGCCATTGTAACTGCTGCAAGTTTTCCTTCTTTTATTGCTTTTAATCCAATTTCTTCATAATGTTTTAATTCATCATCAGACATTGCACTCTTATCTGTATAACCGATTGGTTCTATTTTAGAATTTGCAAAGTCTACTGTTTGATTTATTCTTTTGTATAATTCCTCAATTTGATTAAAGTCTAATGTTAATATTTCATCTAATAATTTTGACTTATTCTCCTCACTTAGTTTTTCATACTGACTCAAAAGATGTTCTTGTCCATATTTTTTTAGAACTTCCTCTGCTGCCATATATTTTTCGTCCATGTTATTTCTCCTTTCGAATCAAAATATTGATTGCAACCTTATATTATACTAATATTGGGAAATAGTCAATTATTTTAGTAAAATTTCACCTTTAATTCAACAGTTCATCATTATTTTTTAAGTAAAAACTAATTTGCAACTTTTATTGTTGTAATATATTCTTCTTTATTTTTCTCTCCTGAAGTATTTAATATTTTATCATGCTTGTCTAATATATCTTTAATTCCATATTTGCAATCTTCAATATCATAACAATCTATTATTTCTATAATTTTATTTTCTAATAAATTATTTTCTATTTTTTCTCTTGTTTTTTCTATAAATTCTTTTGTTCCATTTATTATAATACAATCATTATTTTGTACTAATTGTTTTATGTCCTCTAAATTACTTTTTTGCCATCCAATATTTATTATTTCTTTTTTATCTTCTAAATGTAATTTTGTTAATAATGTTTCCATCTCTTTTGTTAAATCTTTTTCTAGAATTGTGGTAACTTTAACTCCTTTATTAATTTTTTGGTCTAGGTTTGGTAGTAACATTGTGACTAGGTGCCACTCACTTGCATAGAAACTACAAATTGACTTTAAATTTTTATTAATATCAGCCATATTTACCTCCACTTTTATTTTCTATCTGTGGTAAATTTTAACATTTTTGCATATTTGTGTCAATATTATTACAAATGTTTCGTGTATCATAATTCGACAAAGCATCTATTTTTCGTCTTATTTATCGAGTTTTTGTTTTTTGTTTTGTAGAATATTTGCAGTTTTATTACATAATTGTTACATTTTATTTTAAATATTTATTTACCAATTTTGTATATTTTTTAGCAATTTAGTAAATAATTTTATTAATAATTTAGTATAAAATTTTTAGAGGTGATTTATTTATGTTTTGTAAAGAAAAAATTTTTAGAGCTATAATTCTTATTTTACTTTTCACTATTTTTACATTATTTTCTGCAATTTCATACGTTAATGCCGTTTCTTCTGATATTGCAGATGGAGTATTTAGACTTCACGTTATAGCAAATAGTGACTCTGTAGAGGATCAAAATTTAAAGTATAAAGTTAGAGATGCTTTATTAGAATATATGAATTCTATCTGTGCAGATGCTTCTTCAAAGGAAGATGCGATGAATATTGCTTCTGAGCATCTTGACAACTTTAGAGAAATTGCTCAAAAAGTTGTTTACGATAATGATTATAATTACCCTGTTACTGTGGAAATTGGTCAGTACAATTTTCCAACTAAACACTATGGAGACGTCTCTCTTCCTTCTGGTATTTATGATGCCCTTAGAGTAAAAATTGGAACGGCTTCTGGTCAAAATTGGTGGTGTGTAATGTTTCCTCCTCTTTGCTTTGTAGATGTATCTTCTGGTATTGTCCCAGATGATTCAAAAGATTTATTGCAAGATAATATGTCTGATGAAGAATATGATTTAATAACAAATTCTAATGATAATTCTAGTCTAACTTTTAAGTTTAAAATCGTAGAATTATTTGAGAATATCAAAGTTAAGTTGGCAAACAGCTAACTTATCTTTTTTACACATTTTTATTGTAAATATTTCTTTTTTATGTTATATATATAGGTAGTTTATTAGGTTATACACATTAGAAAGGGGATTTTACTTTGGAGAAATTAGTAATAAATGGACCAACAAGGCTTAAAGGCGATGTAAATATAAGCGGAGCAAAAAATGCAGCAGTTGCAATAATTCCTGCAACTTTATTAATAGATGGAGAATGTACATTAGAAAATGTACCAAATATAAGTGATGTAAAGCTTTCATGCACAATATTAGAGAAATTAGGTGCAAAAATCACATGGCTTACAGAAAATTCATTAAAAATAGATACAAGAAAAATAACTTCAACTAGGGCTCCTTTAGATATTACAAGTAAGTTCAGAGCTTCTTATTATCTAATAGGGTCACTTCTTAGCCGTTGTGGCAAAGCTGAAGTTGGACTTCCTGGCGGATGTAAATTGGGTGCCCGTCCAATTGACCAACATATTAAAGGTTTTGAGGCACTTGGAGCAAATACAACAGTTGCTCAAGGTAAGATTATTGCAGAAGCAGATAGATTAGTGGGTACATCAATTTACATGGATACCGTTTCTGTTGGAGCTACTATTAATGTTATGCTTGCAGCAGTGCTTGCAGATGGAATTACAACAATTGATAATGCAGCAAAAGAACCTCATGTTGTTGATGTTGCAAACTTTCTAAATACTATGGGGGCAGATATTCACGGTGCAGGAACTGACGTTATTAAGGTTACTGGTGTAAAAAAATTACATGGAAATGCAACATATTCAATTGTTCCAGATCAGATTGAAGCAGGAACATTTATGCTCGCAGCAATCGCATCAAAAGGTGATGTTGTTATTCATAATTGTATTCCTAAGCACTTAGAATGTTTAACTGCCAAAATACTTGAAATAGGTGGAAACGTTGAAGAAGGTGATGATTCAATTCATGTTTGGTGTGATACACGTCCTTCTAAGGCTACGATAAAAACATTACCATATCCAGGTTTTCCAACTGATTTACAACCTCAAATGGGTGTCGTGTTATCTGTTGCAGATGGTACAAGTATTATTAATGAAAGCATTTGGGAATCTCGTTTTCAATATACAGCTGAATTAAATAAAATGGGAGCAAACATTACAGCACAAGGGAAAAGCGCTGTTTTTGAAGGAGTCGATTTCTTATCTGGTGCACCAGTTTATGCATCAGATTTAAGAGCAGGAGCAGCCTTGATAATTGCTGGAATAATTGCAAACGGCGAAACAGATTTATATAACCTTGATCATATTGATAGAGGCTATGAATGTATAGAAGAAAAATTTAGAAAACTCGGAGCAAATATTACAAGAGTTCATGAAGAATAGGAATTAATATGTTTAAATTTTGTAGTTTATTTAGTGGAAGTACTGGTAATAGTTTATTTGTAGAAACTGAAAATTCAAAAATATTAGTTGACGCTGGAGAAAGTGCTAAGAAAATTGTTTCTGCACTTTCTCTTATTGGCATTGAAGTGACTGATATTGATGCAATACTTGTTACTCATGAGCATATTGACCATGTTAAGAGTTTAGGAACTCTTTCTAAAAAATATAATATTCCGGTTTATGCAAACGAAAATACTTGGAATGCCATGCCAGAACAGCAAGCAAAAATTTTAGAAGAAAACCAAAAAAAGTTTAGTGTTAACAAAGAATTTGAAATAAAGGATTTAACATTTCAGCCTTTTAGCATTCCTCATGATGCCGCTGACCCATGTGGTTTTAACATATTACATAAAAAAAATAAAATCAGCATCGCAACAGATTTAGGGCATGTTACACCAGAGATTTTTGATAAGTTATCAAAGAGTTCTTTTGTATTATTGGAATCTAATTATGACCCAGATATTTTGAAATATTCAAAATATCCATATCAATTAAAGCAAAGAATTGCCGGTCCAGATGGGCATTTATCTAACTATAATTCTGGTGATTTGGTTTCTAAACTTATGAAAACCGGTCTAAATTCTGTAATGCTTGGGCATTTAAGCAAGGAAAATAACTTTCCAGAACTTGCTTACAAAACTGTAGTTGAAGAAATTATTAGCAATCATCATGATGAAAATGATATAAAAGTTGGAATTGCTAAAAGAGATGGTCCAAGTGGACTTATAGATATTGCTTAAAAAGAAAGGATTTAGTCGATTTACCTTGACTATATAAAAATTTATGTTACATATTAATGTTATTTGTGTCGGAAAAATTAAGGAAAGTTTTTTTAGAGATGCAATTTTGGAATATTCTAAAAGATTATCTAGGTTTTGCAATTTAACCATTACTGAACTTCAAGATGAGAAAATTCCAGAAAAGGCTAGTGAAAAAATAGAACAGGAAATAAAAGAAAAAGAAGGGCAAAATATAATTTCTCATATAAAAAAAGATTCTTATGTAATTGCCTTAGATTTAACGGGAAAAGAACTCGACTCTGTTGCTCTTTCTCAAAAGATAGAAAACTTATCGATTAGTAATAGTTCAATTACATTTATTATTGGTGGAAGTCTTGGCCTTTCGAAGCAAGTTTTAAATTATTGCAATGAAAAACTATGTTTTTCAAAAATGACATTTCCACATCAATTAATACGAATATTTTTATTAGAACAAATTTATAGAGCATTCAAAATTTCAAATAATGAAACATATCATAAATAACGCTTAAAGAGAAATTTGGTAATTTTATAAAAATCCAAACATTACGCTCTTGGTCGGGGCTCCATTCGGCCCCCTCAAGGCGAGCTCCAGTTTGATTTTTAAAAATTGCAAAATTTACCCTTAATTTTTGGTCATTTTTTAGAGTATAATGTTCCAAACTATTGCAGATGTTAACATTCCTACAAAATCTGCAATTAATGCTGCAACTAATACGAACCTTATCTTCTTCACTCCAATACTTCCTGTATATATTGCTATTGTGTAAAATGTAGTTTCTGTTGAACCCATTATTGTAGATGTAATTAAACCAATTTTACTGTCAACACCATATGTTTTCATTATGTCTGTTGCAACAGCAAGTGATGCACTTCCAGATATTGGTCTTAACATTGCAAGTGGCATTACTTCACTCGGAAATCCAACTTTATTTGTAAAAACAGATACTGCTCTTGTAATTATTTCTAATAATCCTGAACTCCTAAGTACTCCTACAGCTAAAAATATTCCTAATAATGTAGGAAAAATTTTAATAACTATGCTCATTCCTTCTGTAGCACCTTCAACAAAAATATCATATACTTTTTTCTTATCCGCAATTCCATAAATAACTATTATAATTATTACAACTGGAACAGCAATTGTTGATATATAATTAACTATTTTCATACTAAAATCACATTTCCTTTACATAAATTAGGTTGCGAAAGAATTAAATTTTGGCAAGAGAAACAAATTTTAAATGCAAGGGCACATACTTTCTGTATGTAACCGCGTTTTAAATGAAGTTTGACGTAGCAAAAGCTGTAATTATTTTTCAACCATTTAAAATTTTTTCATCAGAAGCTTACTTGCAATTATTCCTGCCGTATCTGCCACCAGTGTAACGATCCATACTGGTAGAATTATTTGAGCAGCATTTGTCGACCCCATTGATGCTCTTACGGCAATAACGGTTGTTGGTATTAATTGTAAAGAAGCCGTATTTAAAACTATGAACATAGCCATTGAGTCAGTTATAGTATCTTTATTAGGATTTTTTTCCTGCATAGTTTTCATTGCTTGCAAGCCTAGTGGTGTTGCCGCATTACCGATTCCAAGAAGATTTGCAATTATATTTATTGTAATTTCTTTATATTCCTTATCTTCTTTATTCATTTTTGGAAATAAAAATTTCATTAGTGGGCTAATCATATTACTAAGCTTATTAATTAATGAAGATTTTTGTACAATTTTCATCAATCCATTCCATAAACACATAGTACCAAATAATTTTATTATAAGATCCACTGCTTGAGTGCATGAATTAAAAATCGAATTATTAAAATTATTTATATTTCCAGTTAATAAAGCAAATATAAATGAAATAATTATAAAAAATGGCCATATTTTATTTAGCATATGTACCTCCATCTATTTAATTTTATTCAAACTAGTCTTTAATATTCATTATATTGTTTTTTATTCATCAGTAAACTTTTATTACAATTACTAAATTTTACAGTAAATTTTTTCAATTCCTACTTTATTTTTGAAACTATTTCATGAAATTTCCAAATTTTACTTGTTTTTTACAAATGAATGTGTTATCATTATTGTAGATTGATGTCGAATTTTGTTGTAGGAGGTATTATAGACATGAAGTCAACTGGAATTGTTAGACGTGTAGATGAATTAGGAAGAATCGTTATTCCTATAGAACTACGTAACAAGCTAAAAATTGCTGAGAAAGATCCTATAGAAATATACGTAGAAGGTTCTTCTATAATATTAAAAAAATACGAAGAGACTTGCGTTTTCTGTGGAGGAACTAAAAATGTAGTAGATTACAAAGGAAAATTAGTTTGTGAAAAATGTGCTCAAAACATATCAAATATTTCTGATAATTTAAAAAAATAATAAATAATAAATAAAAAATACGAGGTTTATTGGCCCCGTCTTTTTTATATAAATTTTTTGTATATTTCATCTTTTGGCACTTTATTATTTTTCGCAATTCTTTTTATTATATCTTTTTTATTCATTCCTTGGTTTTCATAATATTTATACTGTTCTTCCAATGTCATTTGATTTAATGTTTCTACTTCAATTTGTTTTTCTGTTTTGCTATGCATCTCAAATAGAATTATATATTCCCCTTTTACATCTTTTAAGGTTGGCAAAATATCTTCTATTCTTCCTCTAATAAAACTCTCATGTATTTTAGTAAGTTCTTTTGCAATCACAATTTCAATATTTCCAAATCTATCTAATAATTCTGCAAGTGTTTTTTCTAATCTATGTGGAGCTTCATAAAAAATTATTGTTTTATTTTGTTTTTGTATGTCTTCCATTTTTTCATTTCTAAGTTTTTTATCTAATGGCAAAAATCCATAAAAGGCAAACTCTTTTGTATTTAGTCCAGATGCAATTAATGCATTTATTAGAGCACATGCACCAGGAATCGGTATTATTTCTATGTTTTCTTTTATTGCTTGCTTTACTACTTCTTCACCAGGATCAGATATTCCTGGAGTTCCAGCATCTGTTATTAATCCTATATTTTTACCATCTTTCAATAAATTTATTAATGTTTCAGTTTTAGTATCTTCATTATGTCTGTGATAACTAATCATCGATTTTGATATATCTAAATAATTTAATAATTTTAATGAGTGTCTTGTGTCTTCAGCAGCAATTATGTCTACTTTTTTTAATATTTCAACAGCTCTATACGTAATATCTCCTAAATTTCCAATTGGTGTTGCAATTAAATATAATTTTCCAAACATATTTATCTTCCTTTTTTATTATTTAAATTAATTTATTTTCTATTTTGTTATTATTTTTTTATTTTTATTTTATTTTTGTTTTTATTTTATTATTTTATTATTATTTTATTTTAATATTTTTGTTAATTATTTTTTATATAAATATTTTTTATATCTTGTGTATACTCCCCGTTATTTTGATATATTACTAATGGTTTGTCTACACTAAAAAATTTTTTCCCGCCTTTTACTCCTTTTATTAATACAATAGATGGAGTCTCATTTTCGTATGGATAAACTAATCTCATTTTCTTTGGTTCTATTTTATTTGTTCTCATTTCTTGTATTATGTCTACTATGCGTTCTGGTTTATGTACTATATATACTTCTCCTTTATCCTTCAGTAACCCTGCTGCCACCTTTACAAAGTCAGAAAGTGTAGCCTTTACCTCGTGTCTTGCTATTAATTTACTAGAATTTTCGTTTGTTTTTCCCTTTCCCACCTCTTTATAAGGTGGATTTATTACAACCGCATCAAACGTATTTTTTTGCAGTACATTTTCCTTAAAAACATCATTTATGTCAACATTAACAATTTTAAATTGCTCTTCCAAATTATTTAACTTAATACTTCTTTCTGCCATTTCAGCAATCTCTTCTTGAATTTCGACCCCAACAATTTGATTTAACTTTGTTTTTTTACATAATAAAAGACCAACAATACCATTTCCTGTTCCTAAATCCGCAACTTTACTATTATTTTTTATTTCTTTTGCAAAGTCTGATAATAACACACTATCTATTCCAAAGCAAAATGCTGTTTTATCCTGAATAATTTTTAATCCTTTATATTGCAAATCATCTATTCTCTCATTTTCTTTTAAATTCATAATTTCCACTTTCCATTTTTGTTGAATTCACATATTTTTAATACGTTAATATTATATATTAAATATCAAATTATGTAAATAGAGGAGGTCAAAAATGAATAATTCTAATAAATTTATGTGTACTCCTAAGCCTCCTTGTAATTGTTATTCCTATAAGCCTTGTTGTAGGCCATGTTGTAATAAATGTTGTAGATCACAAAATAATATTTTAAATTCACTATTTTGCGTAGAAAATTTTCTTTGTTGTACTCAAAAAGCTTGCACAATATGTAAATTTATAAATTTCTTCAAATAAAAACTCTTGTATAATTTTTCATTATATAAGAGTTTTTTATTTTATTCTATTCATTTCTTATAAAGTTTTGAGAAAAGTCTATTTCTCCATCTTTAAATTTTGCATTCTCTTCTCCATTTATTAATATTTTTATGGAATTTACTTCTGTTAATTCTGTAAGCGAATTTACTAAGCATTCTATAGTCTTTTGTTCTTCTTCTTTTCCGCCAATATGATTTTCTACAAATTCTGATGAAAAATTTATTTTTAGAGTATCTCCTTCTAAACTTGTTCCTATTAATGTTGTTCCTTCTGGTATTACTTTGTCGTGATTTTCATTTTTTGGACCATCTATCAACATGTTTATTATAACAGTGTATGGGTCTTTTATTAGTGTTTTTACGTCTAACATTCTGGCTTCAGGTTCTACATTTCTTGTAGTTTTATTTACAAAATATAGTGAAATCATTGTTTTACGCTCTTGTTCATCTGATATTTCTTCTTGTGGTTCATATTCTACATATTCAGGTTTTTTATTTTTATTTATAAAATATGTTATTACACCTGCAATTATTGCGATAATCACCAATACTATTACTATTTTTTTAAAATTTGCTTTCATTATGTAATCCTCCTCTAATTTTATCTTTGATAACATGTCTATTCTCTTAATTTTCTAATTAGAACCTATAATTGTCCAAAAAATAATTTTTCACATAAAATACACAATCCTGCATTTTTCGACAAAAAAGCTTACAAATAAGCTATTTGTAGGTTTTTTATATTTTCTGACAGTTAGTCAGTTTCATTTGACAAAATCCGTTTTTCCGTATAAAATTAGGGTAGTTTTTATTTAAAACATAAGGAGATTTAATATGAACAATTTATTGCATGTAGGACTTGATGTTGGATCTACTACAGTAAAGATTGCCGTTATGGATAATAATCTTAACACAATTTATACAAGCTACCAACGTCATAATTCAGATACAAAAAATACAGTATGTGCAGTTTTAGATGATTTAGCCAATCGTTACCCTGATGCTGAATTTACTATCGCTCTTACAGGATCTGGTGCAATGTCTGCAGCTACATTTTTGAATGTACCTTTTATTCAAGAAGTTGTTGCTTGTAAAAGGGCCGTAGAAAAATACATTCCAAAAACTGATGTCGTAATTGAACTTGGTGGTGAGGATGCTAAGATTATATATTTTGGAAAGTCTATTGAACAACGTATGAACGGAACTTGTGCTGGTGGTACTGGTGCATTTATTGACCAGATGGCATCATTGTTAAACACTGATTCTTCTGGATTAAATGAACTTGCAAAAGAACACTCAATTATCTACCCAATAGCTTCACGTTGTGGAGTATTTGCTAAAACTGATGTTCAACCACTTATAAATGAAGGTGCAGCAAGAGAAGATATTGCAGCTTCTATATTTCAAGCTGTTGTTAATCAGACTATTAGTGGACTTGCATGCGGAAGACCAATACGCGGAAATGTAGCATTTTTAGGAGGACCTCTTAACTATCTTTCAGAGTTAAGAAATAGATTCATAGAAACACTTCATTTGACTGATGAACAAGTAATAATTCCAGATGAAGCACATTTATTAGTTGCGAAAGGTGCAGCATTGGATTCTTTGGAAATGACTCCAATTTCTACTCAGAAATTAATGGCAAAAATTCAAGTTCTAAGAAGCTCACATGACTCTACAACAAATCCTCTAAAGCCTTTATTTGTAACAGATTCAGAATACGAGGAATTTAAAGCACGTCACAGTAAAGATGTTGTAAAAAAAGGTGTTTTATCAACCTATAAAGGAGATTGTTTTATAGGTATTGATGCAGGCTCTACAACCACCAAACTCGTTGTAACCGATACAGAAGGCGCTTTGTTGTACTCTTTATATGCCGGAAATGAAGGAAATCCTCTAAAAAGTGTAACAAATATGCTAAAAGAATTATATAAAGTACTTCCTGAAGGAGTAACTATTAGATACAGTGGTGTTACAGGTTACGGAGAAGCACTTATTAAAACAGCATTAAATGTTGATTTGAACGAAATTGAAACAATCGCACATTATACAGCTGCTAAGAAGTTTATGCCTAATGTTACTAGTATAGTAGACATTGGCGGTCAAGACATGAAATATATTAAGCTGAAAAATAACTCCATAGATAATATAATGCTAAATGAAGCTTGTTCTTCTGGATGTGGTTCATTTATAGAAACATTTGCAAAGAGTCTTGGACTAACAATTAGCGAATTTGTAAATTCTGCTATTTCCGCAAGAAATCCTGTCGATTTAGGTTCAAGATGTACTGTATTCATGAATTCCAAAATTAAACAGGCTCAAAAAGAAGGCTATAGTGTGGGAGATATTTCAGCAGGGCTTTCTTATTCTGTAATAAAAAATGCCGTTCAAAAAGTTATGAAGATTAGAGATATGAAGGTTTTAGGCTCTCATATCGTAGTTCAGGGTGGAACATTTTATAATGATGCTGTTTTGCGTGCATTTGAATTATTAGTTGAAAAAAATGTTGTAAGACCTGACATTGCTGGGCTTATGGGTGCTTATGGTGTTGCACTTTTAGCTCAAGAACAATACGAAGCAAATAAAGATATGGAATATGTCTCTACTATCTCTGACTTGGATGCTATAAATAACTTAAAAGTTGAAGCATCACATGTGCGTTGTAATGGTTGCGAAAACCACTGCTTACTCACAATAAACAAATTTAGCAATGGTACAAAGCATATTTCTGGTAATAGATGCGAAAAAGGGGCTGGAATCGTTTCGGAAAATAAAGAGTTACCAAACCTAGTAAAATATAAATATAAGAGAATTTTTGACTACACTCCTCTTGAGGAAAAAGATGCACCTCGTGGTGTTATAGGAATTCCAAGAGTTTTAAACATGTATGAAGATTATCCTTTCTGGTTTACATTTTTAACTAACCTTGGATTTAGAGTTATAATCTCTGAAAAAAGTAACAGAAAAACATACGAAAAAGGTATGGAATCAATGCCTTCTGAATCTGTTTGTTACCCAGCTAAATTATCACATGGCCATATAATTAGTTTAGTAAAACAAGGAATAAAAACTATATTCTATCCATGTGTACCATATTCTAGAAAAGAATATAAATCAGCAGATAATCATTATAACTGCCCTATTGTAATTTCGTATTCAGAGGTTTTGAAAAATAATGTCGAAGAATTAAAAGACAAAGATGTTACTTTTTTAAATCCATTCTTGCCTTTTGACGCAAAGACTTTAGCAGAAACAATTCTAGGCTTACCGGAATTTAAAAAGTACAATTTCACTAAGAAAGAATTATTAAATGCTGCAAAACTTGCTGAAGAAGAATATCAACATTGCAGAGCAGATATACATGCTGAAGGCGTTAAGGCCGTAGAATATTTAGAGAAAAATCATCTAAAAGGTATCGTTCTTGCCGGGCGTCCATATCATGTAGACCCAGAAATCAATCATGGTATCGATACATTAATTACAAGCCTTGGTCTTGGAGTTATTACTGGAGATAGTATTGCAAACCAAACGGAACCTAAAGCTCCATTAAGGGTTGTAAATCAATGGGTATACCACGCAAGACTATATTCAGCAGCTGATTTTGTCGGAAAGCATGATAATTTAGAACTTGTTCAATTAAACTCATTTGGTTGTGGTGTAGATGCTGTAACAACAGATCAGGTTGAAGAAATATTATCAAGTTATAATAAAATGTACACATTAATAAAAATTGATGAAGTAAATAACTTAGGTGCAGTTAGAATTCGTATTCGTTCACTACTTGCAAGTATGAACAAACGTGAAAAAGATAATGTATGCACAAATTGTGATGCAGATTATACCGTAAAAAAAGTTATGTTTACTAAAGATATGAAAGACTATACAATACTATGCCCTCAAATGGCTCCAATACATTTCGAGCTAATCGAGACGGCCGTAAGATCTTGCGGATATAATCTTGAACTACTACGTAACTGTACTCAGCATACAGTAGAAACTGGATTAAAGTACGTAAATAATGATGCTTGCTATCCATCAATTTTAGTTACAGGTCAGATGATTGAAGCTCTTGAATCTGGAAAATATGATTTAAACAAGACTGCTTTAATAATGTCTCAAACTGGTGGTGGATGTAGAGCTACAAACTACATAGGATTCATTCGTAAGGCATTAAAAGATGCTGGATTTGCTAATATTCCTGTTATCTCATTTAATGTTGTTGGAATGGAAAAGATGCCAGGATTTAAAATAACTCCAGACATGGTAGAAAAACTTCTTAAGGTTGTTGTTTACGGAGACTTACTTCAAAAAATGCTTACTAAAAATAGAGTCTACGAGGTAAACAAAGGTGAAACGCAAAAACTATATGATGAATGGATGCAAAAATGCAAAGAATTAGTTGTACACTCTTCTTTATCGGATTTTAAGAAAAGCATTTATGATATGGTTAACGACTTTGAAAAAATTGAATTAGATACTTCTATGAAGAAACCAAAAGTTGGAATAGTCGGTGAAGTTTTAATAAAATATCATCCATTTGGCAATAATTTTATTGCAGAAAAACTAGAACAAGAAGGTGCAGAAGTTATACTTCCAGACTTCATGGGATTCGTAAAATTCATGGCAACACATAAAATAACTTTCAACACACTCATAAAAACAGACAAATATAAAGCAAAAATATTTAAACTTGCAATAAAATTAATAGACATTCTTGAAAAAGATGAAAGAATCGCCTTAGCAAATTCTAAAAAAGGATATTTACAACCTTGTGATATTTGGGAGTTAGAAGATAATGTAAAAGATATTCTTTCAATCGGAAATCAGACTGGTGAAGGTTGGTTCTTAACAGCAGAAATGGTAGAATACATAGAACACGGAATTTCTAACATAGTATGTGTACAACCTTTCGCATGCTTGCCTAACCACGTTGTAGGAAAAGGTGTAATAAAAACAATACGAGAAAAATACCCTTACGCTAATATTTCTCCAATAGACTATGACCCATGTGCAAGTGAAGCAAACCAAACAAATAGAATAAAACTATTAATGGCAGTTGCTAAAGATAATTTAGAAAAAAAATAATACACAAAAAAAGAATTACAAATTTATATAAAGAATGTAATTCTTTTTTTCATTATAAAATAAATATATCGAAAGAGGAGTATATCGTAAAGTTTGCACAAACTTTACACAGACTTTTCGGTACACTATATTAAATTAAATACAAAATTAGACTTTCTCTGTTAGATTTAATCTTAACAAAGACAGTCTAATTTATACTTTATTTTATTCTTCTGGTTCTACAGTTTCTATACTTACAACCTTTTCATTTTCGTTCGTTCTCATTAATGTTACACCTTGTGTTGCTCTTCCTAATATGCTTACATCTTTAACATTAATTCTTATAATAGTTCCAGAGTTTGTAATTAACATTACATCATCGTCTTCTTTTGCCATTCTTATTCCAACTATATTTCCAGTCTTAGGGGTAATCTTGTATGTAATTACACCTCTTCCTCCTCTATTCTGTACTCTATATTCGTCAAGTTCTGTTCTCTTTCCAAAGCCATTTTCAGTAATTGCTAATAATGTAACGCCTTTATTATTTGATAATATAGATTCCATTCCAATTACAGTGTCATCCTCATCTAAACGAATTCCTAGTACGCCTTGTGCAGATCTTCCAACTGGTCTTACGTCTTTCTCATCAAATGTTATACAAAGTCCTTTTTCAGTAACTAATACAACATTATCTTGACCATCTGTTAACCTAACATCTATTAGCTCATCATCATCTTTCAACGTTATTGCCAATAATCCAGTCTTTCTACTTGAATTATACTCTTGTAATGGAGTTTTCTTTATCAATCCATTTTTCGTAGCCATTAATAGATATTTGCTATCTTCAAAGTCTGAAATTGGTATTACCGCAGAAATCTTTTCACATGCATCTAAACTTAATAAGTTTACAATCGCAGTTCCTTTAGCAGTTCTACCTGCTTCTGGAATTTCATATCCTCTTAATCTATACAATTTTCCTTTATTGCTAAAGAACAATACTGTATCATGAGTAGAAGTTGTGAATATTTGTTTAACGAAATCTTCCTCCCTTGTAGAAATACCACTAATACCTTTTCCGCCTCTTTTTTGGCTTCTATAAGTGTCTATTGGCATTCTCTTTATGTAACCAAAGTGAGTTAATGCAACTACCATTTGTTCTTCTTTTATAAGGTCTTCCTCATTAAATTCACCTTCAGCAGCAACAATCTTTGTTAATCTTTCATCACCATATTTTTCTTTAACTTCTGTTAATTCTTCTTTGATGATTTCGAATACAAGTTTCTCGCTACCTAATATTTCTCTTAAATGAGCAATTAACTTCATTAACTCATTATACTCTTCTTCAATCTTTTCTCTCTGCAATCCAGATAAAGTTTTTAATCTCATATCCAATATTGCTTGAGCTTGAATATCCGAAAGGCCAAATCTTTCCATTAATCTTTCTTTAGCATCATCATATGATGATCTTATTATATTAATTACCTCATCAATATTATCTAATGCTATTTTTAAACCTTCTAATATATGGGCTCTTGCTAATGCTTTATCAAGTTCAAATTGTGTTCTACGTAATATAACACCTTTTCTATGGTCTATGTAGTAATCTAAGCATTGTCTTAAAGTCAGTATTCTAGGTTGACCATCAACTAAAGCTAACATTATTACTCCAAATGTATCTTGCATTTGTGTATTTTTATATAACTGATTTAATACAACTCTTGCATTTGCATCCTTTTTAAGTCCAATATGAATTCTTACAGCATTTTCTCTATCAGACTCATCTCTAAGTTCTGATATTCCTTCAATTCTTTTTTCTTTTACAAGGTTTGCTATATTTTCAATCAATTTAGCCTTATTTACCTGATATGGTAATGATGTTACAATAATCTTTTGTTTTCCATTACTCATTTCTTCAATTTCAGCTTCAGCTCTTACAGTTATCTTTCCTTTTCCTGTTGTATATGCCTGTTTGATTGCTTCTCTTCCAAGAATCATTCCTCCAGTTGGAAAATCTGGTCCTTTAATTATTTGCATTAATTGTTCATCAGTTACATTGTCATCATCAATAATTTTAATAATACCATTTATAACTTCTGTTAAATTATGTGGTGGAATATTTGTTGCCATACCTACAGCAATTCCTGAAGAACCATTTACTAAAAGTGCTGGAATCTTTGCTGGCAATACAGTTGGCTCTTGAAGTCTATCATCAAAGTTAGGCATAAAATCCACTGTATTTTTTTCAATATCAGTCAACATAATTTCCGCAATTTTAGACATTCTTGCTTCTGTATAACGATAAGCAGCTGCTCCATCACCATCGATTGAACCAAAGTTTCCATGTCCATCAATTAATGGGTATCTAAGTGAGAATGTTTGAGCCATTCTAACCATTGCATCATATACAGATGAATCTCCATGTGGATGATATCTACCTAAAACGTCACCGACTGTAGTTGCTGATTTTCTATATGGCTTATCTGATGTTAAACCATCTTCATACATAGTATATAAAATTCTTCTATGAACTGGTTTTAAACCATCTCTTACATCTGGTAAAGCTCTAGATACAATAACACTCATTGCATAATCTATATATGCAGTTTTCATTTCGTCTTCGATGTCTCTCTCTATTATTTTACCATCTCTGTCTTCTAATTCTGTGTCTTTTGAGTCCATATATTTACCTCTTTTCTAAGTTATATCTATGTTTGTATTATACTAAAATAATACTTTTTTTGCAAGCAAAACAGTCTATTTTATCTAGTTTTTTTTAGTAATTTAAAGCATTTTTGCAAGCTCTAATTCCTCACTCGTCAAGTCGAAATTTTTTCCATTATTTTTTATTAATTTATGTAAGTTTTCTACTACTCTTGCTGTTTTTATTGTATTTTCTATTGGTGCAATTTCTTTCATTTTCCCTCTAATCTTATCATACTCTCTCTGCATTCCATCAAAATCTTTATTGTTAAAATAATCCTTCCAATTATTTGTATATTTATTTAATTTTTCAATCTGATTTACTTGATTTTCAAACTCGCTTTCTATATTCTTTGTTATATTATTTAATATAGCATTTTTTCCCGTTTTGATTGCACTACCTAAGGCATACGGAATCTTTCCACTATTAACTACCTTATTAATAGTAAAGTTTAATACATTTGAAATTCCATCTATTATTCCTCCAGATTTAACTGCTGTTTGCATTTGTTGTACATTTTCAAAATTTCCTGTTACAATTCCTATTGCACTTTTTCCAAAATTAATTGCTGAATCAATTGCTGTTTGAACTCCCTCTTTAAATCCATTTTGTAAAAAACTATCTTTTATTTCTATAACTTGGTCTTCTATTACATCCGGAAGAATATACCTAAGACCTATATTCAATCCAGTATTAACGGCTTTCCCTATATTTGTCTGCAAAAAATTTCTCTGTTTATCTTCAATAGAAACATCATTTGTTATTTGATTTTCAACTTCTAAATTATTCATAAACTTTCTCCTCTATTTTTTTATTTTAATAAAAATTATTTAATAAATATTTCATAAAAAAATTTAAATCATATATTTTTATAAAATATAATAATATTTAATTTTCATTTTTTTCTTCTTCATTATTAATTATGTCATCTTCATAATTAAAACTTTTTACCTCTGCAAGAATATGATTTTCTCCAACAAACATAAGCGTTTCGCCTCTTCTTAATGATTTTATGTCAATTTCTTCTTTTTCTGAAATATTAGTATATTTTTTTAATACTTTTATATTTTCTTCCTCAAGAGAGAAGAAATTTTTTATGCTTGTATTATTTAAAATACTCTTTCCAAAATTTCCTTCTTCCATGCTAAATAAATCCGAAATATCTTGAGTTATTGCAACAGCACTTCCACCGTATTTTCTTATTGTTTTAAATATTTTATACACAAAACTAGCCACATTTTTATTGGATGTTACTCCAATTAATCTCCAAATCTCATCTAAATAAATTGCCTTTTTATTTTTTCTATTTTCTTTAATCTTGTCCCAAAATAATTCTGTGAAAATATACATTCCATATTTTAAATTTTCTTCGCCTAACTCATAAACATCTGCAACAATTAATTTATTATTTAATTTCACATTAGTAAATTTATTAAAAAAGTTTAGTGAACCTTTTACAAATGGTAATAATTTTATTTGATATTTTTTCGTTTTTTCGTCTTCTCCTAATATATTATAAAAATCTTTCAAAATTGGCATATCTATTGTTTCTTTAAATATTTTTTTATTTTCATTATTTTTATATAAACTTTTATCATCAAAATTAATATTCTTTTTTTCATAAGTTTGAATAATTTTTTCTTCAATCAAACCTTTTTCTTCTTCATCTAATTCTCCAAAAACTAAATTAAAAAATCCAATTAATTTTATTATTTTATTTGCAAGAAAACCTTTTTCTCCTTTCTCTATACTTTCTTTTCTTATATCAAAAACATTTATATATGTTTCTGAATTCGGTCCCAACTTTAATAACGTTCCCTCTAGTTTATTACAAAGTCCTGTATATTCCCTTTCCGGATCAATAACATATTGTTCAATTCCAAACAATCTATATCTCAAAATATTCAATTTAATATAATAAGATTTTCCTGCCCCACTCGTTCCAAATACGCACATATTAGCATTTTTATATTTTTCCTGATCATATCTATCAACAAAAATTAGTGAATTATTGTAAATATTTTTTCCAATAAAAATTCCACTTGTATCACAAATAGATGAAGAAATAAAAGGATATGTTGCAACCAAACCTTCTGTTAAAATATTCTTTTTAGTAGCTTCTTTTACATCTTTGTGATTTATCATTAATGGAAGTGTAGAAAAAAAAGCTTGCTCCTGCCTAAAATAAGCCTGTCTTACCTTTATTCCTCTACTCTGTAAAATACTTATAATTTTATCTATATTAATTTTTAGATCTTTTAAATCTTCATTATATATAGTTATGTAAACATAGAGATAATAAAATGCCTCATCATTTACTTGCAGTTGTTTCCTAATATACTTTGCATCATCATGAGTATATTCAACAATGTCAATATCCTGCTTATTTTTCCCTGCCTCTAAATCAACAGCTGTATTTCCAATATTATATGTTAAGTCTTTTACAACTTTATATGGATCTTGCTCTTCATAAAATATTGACATATTTATATTAATATTAGTATCAATTAATGGTTTAAAAATTAAATCTCTTTGCTCTCTACTATAATCAACTACTAATAATGATGAACAATACTTGCCATCAATCTCCATATATCTTGGATTTTTTAAATTAATATAACTTGGGCTCAATTCATCTTTTTGTTTTTTTATTAATTCTTTTTCTTTATTAATAATAATCACATCCTATTTTCGTCATCATTTAAAAATATATAATTTCTTATTATTTCTTTAGTTTCTTTCTCATTATTTACATTAGTTACAATATTTCCACATCTTAGAAGCCCTTCTTTAATTTTTAAGTATTTTTCATTTAATTGATCAATACAAATTTCTTCTTTATTATTTTCTTGTGGTTGATTAATAATAATAAAAAATTGTTTTGAATCCGATTTACTAATTAATTTTATTTTTTCAATATTTTCTAAATATTTATTTGAAATATTTTTTATTATTTGTGATTCTTTTTTTTGAGAATTAATTATTTTAATAATATGATTAGATAAATCTTGTTTTTGACTTTTAATAATTATTTGAATATTAAAATTAAATGTTTTTAGAAATAATTTATAAGAATTTAAAATTGATTCTTTTTCTAAATTAGATTTTAAATTATAATTAATTGGTTTTATTTTTAATATCATTATATATGAATTATTTTTTAATTTAATAATTCCGTTTTCTAATATTTTTTCAAAAGGCAACCATTTTTGAATAGAATGAATTACAATTATTACCATCTCCTTTAATTATGATATTGAATATTTTATTTTATATTTTTATAAATGTCAAGAAAAATCATATTCCTTTTTTTACCATTTTTCTACAAATATTTTAGAACAGAAGTTACTCTAAAATTCTTTTTTGTTTTTCCATATTTTTACACTACATATTCTAATTATATTTATAATATATAAAATTTAATTTTCGTTCCTTATATTATGTTAATAATATTCTTGTAAAGTTTTTTAACCATTAAACTTTTTAAACCTTTTAATTCCCTTGTTATTTACAATTTTGAAAATATAATAATTTATTCCTTTTAATATAAAGAAACCTATCATTTTTTTGATCTGTCTAATATTTATACTTCTATTTTACCATTATCTCTTGTAAATGTTTTTTAGTGTTCTCAAAATTTTTTTCATATTCTAGTTATAATTTTATGTACACTAATGTTTTATGACTTTTTTATAAAAGCCATCTATGTTTTCCTTTTAAAGGATTGTCTTTTATATAGTTATTTAGTACTGTACATTAAATTTAAATATTTAATTAATTTATCTCTAAAAATATTATTTATATAGAATAATTAATTTTTATTTATTTAATTCTATTTTTCATATTTTCCATTCTATCTATTTTTGAGCATAATAAAATATTTTTAAATTATCTAATTAGTATTATTAATTTTAATTATTTAATATTTTAATTTTATACATAATTAATATTATAGCAAAATTTTTTAAAAATTAATTTTTATTTTCTTATTAAATATAAAAAATAATTATTATAAAAATGTAGTCTAATTAGTTTTATATTTTTTCTAAAATATTTATTAAGCTTTTTATAAATTCTTTATCTAATTATTTTCTTAAGTAATAATTTTTTTATAATAGATTTAAATATTTTTTTATATAATATTATTTTGTTTTAATAAAAAATAATATTACACTATTTATTACGTTTAAAATATTTTAGTATAAAAATACTTTATAATATTTTTCATTTTTTTCAAAAAACCTCATCAAACTTTCGCTTTTTATATTTCCATTTTTTAGTATTTCTTTTTTTAATTATAGATATTAATTTTTTCTACTATTCTATTTTGTATTCACATATTTTTACATTATTATGTTTTATTTTGTAGAAAAGTATGAAAAGATATCTATTTTTATTTTTACGTTATGTAACTTTATTTGTTTTTTTAATTCTAATACCTCATTTCTCTTTAATCATTTATTTCCCTTGCTTCTTTCTTTTTTTAATTTTGCAACTTTTATATTATAAAATATCGTTTATTATTCTTTTCATACATTGTAATTCATTATTCTAATTGACATGTTTTAAAGTTTCTTATAATAGCTTATTGATTCATAAAATTTATCGGACTCTTAGTTGAAGTATTTTATGTATATCAATTCTGCTATACAATTTTCTGAAGTTTAAATAAACCTATTTTATATTTTCCCCTAATTACAATAAAATGTTTCTTACTTTTTTATAATTATTAGTTTAAAATATTTAAATATTTATGATTAAATATTTTTATTCTCATTAATTTATAAATTTTATTCTTAATATATTTTAATATTATTTTATATTTATAAATTTTTTATTATTAATTTTAAATATTAAAATAATAATTATTAAATATTTTTATTCTTATTATTTTATATTTTTATTTTAATACTATATTATTTAATTATAAAATATATTTCATTTTTATCTAAATATATTTTTAAAAATTTTTTATTTTTTGTATATATTTTTTTATTTTGTACATAATACTATTGTAACGTTAGTATTAGTTAGACAAAAAAATATATGAAATTCAAAAGTGGGTCTTATATATTTCGAGCAAAGATATTTATATGTTTAATATTTTAGATGTATAGGTGTCGGCGATATGAGTGTATTATTCGTTTGTAAGCTATACTTTTTTCTTTATTTTGTGTATGGTTAAATTATGGGTAATATGTTCTATGTTACGAATGTATCTGTATTTTTTAGTGGTTATTTCTAGTCCATTTCAGGATGAATATGGCTGTTATTGGTGGATTTACATTCAAGTGACTGATTATTATGTTTGGTGAAATAGCTTATTTATGTAGTAATATATATTAGGTTATTAATTAGGTATAATGGTTTTAGCTACGATTAATATTAGCATTACAATAATCGCCTATAAGAAAAATCTTATAGGCGATTATATTTATTTTCTTGATTTTTTTATTCTCAATTATTTAATTAACTTTTTAATATTTTTAATTATTTAATAATAAATTATTTTATACATCAAGATTTCTAACTGATTTTGCATTTTTCTCTATGAATTCTCTTCTTGGTGCAATTTCTTCTCCCATTAATACATTAAATATTGCATCAGCTTTCATTGCATCTTCCATTGTAACTTTTATCATAATTCTAGTTTTAGGATTCATTGTAGTTTCCCATAATTGTTCTGGGTTCATTTCTCCTAAACCTTTGTATCTTTGGATATTTACATTATCTCTTCCCATTTCTTGAAGATGTTGTGCCATTTCTTCATCAGTATAGCAATAAACATCTTTAAATCCTTTTTTAGAAAGTTTATATAGTGGTGGTTGAGCCAAATATACATTTCCATTTTCTATTAAGGGTCTCATATATCTAAAGAAGAATGTTAATAATAATGTTCTGATGTGAGCACCATCAACATCGGCATCTGCCATAATTATTATTTTTCCATATCTAATTTTGTTAATATCAAAATCAGCACCGATTCCAGCTCCAACTGCCAATATAACTGGTTGTAATTTTTCATTATTGTAAATTTTATCTGCTCTTGATTTCTCAACATTTAACATTTTTCCCCAAAGTGGTAATATTGCTTGGAATCTTCTGTCTCTTCCTTGTTTTGCTGAACCACCTGCAGAATCTCCCTCGACAATATATACTTCGCATTGTGAAGCATCTTTTTCGCTACAGTCAGCTAATTTTCCTGGTAATGTTGTTGATTCTAATGAATTTTTTCTTCTTACTAATTCTCTTGCTTTTCTTGCAGCCTCTCTTGCTCTTGATGCACTTATACATTTTTCTAATATCGCCTTTGCAACAGAAGGATTTTCTTCTAAGAAAGGTGCCAATACTTCAACTACCATTGATTGAACAATTCCTGTAACCACACTATTACCAAGCTTTGTTTTAGTTTGTCCTTCGAATTGAGGCTCTTTTACTTTTACAGAAATTACAGCAGTCATTCCCTCTCTTATATCTTCACCTAAAAGGTTTGAGTCTTTTTCTTTTAAAATGTTATGAGCTCTTGCATAATCATTAAATACTTTTGTAATTCCTCTTTTGAAACCTTCAAGATGCGTTCCACCTTCAATTGTATTAATATTGTTTACGAATGTATATATGTTTTCTGTATATGCTGTTGTATATTGTAAAGCTATTTCTACTGGTACTTCACCATCTTTTTCTATGTAAATTGGAGTTGGATGGATTTTTTCTTTATTTTGATTTAAGAATTCAACAAATGAAATTAATCCTCCCTCAAAGCAGAATTCTGACTTCTTTAAATTTTCATCATTTCTTTGATCTTCTATCGTAATATGTAAACCTTTATTCAAGAAAGCTATTTCTCTAAATCTTTCTTCAAGTGTTCCAAAGTCATATTCAAGAGTCTCAAAAATTGTACTATCAGCCAAAAATCTTACTTTTGTTCCTGTTTTTTTAGAATCTCCTAATCTAGTAAGCTTTTCAGTGGTTTTTCCTCTTTGGAATTTCATTTCATAAATTCCTCCATCTCTTTGTATTGTAACTTCTGCCCATTCAGACAAAGCATTTACAACAGATGCACCAACTCCGTGAAGACCTCCAGATACTTTGTATCCACTATCTCCTCCGAATTTTCCACCAGCATGAAGTACTGTATAAACAGTTTCTGCAGCAGAAATATGTGTTTTAGGATGTATATCTACTGGAATTCCCCTTCCATCATCCTCTACTGAAATGATATTTCCCTTTTCTATTATTATGTGAATATGAGTACAATAACCAGCTAAAGCTTCATCAACACAGTTATCTACTATTTCGTATACCAAGTGATGTAATCCTCTTATAGAAACACTTCCTATATACATACCTGGTCTTTTTCTAACTGCTTCTAACCCTTCCAAAACTTGAATTTGCTCTGCATTATACTCATGGTTATACTTTTCCATTACGTTACATCCTTTCGTTTTTATTATTTTTATATCATTCTAATCGTTTTTTTCAAATTAATCAAGTTCTTTTTTTATTACTCCATTATTCACGTAGAATACGGATTTACTTTCGAACTCATCTTTTATTTCATCAGTACATGTAATAATTACTTGTGTATCTCCAATATTATTTAAGAAATTCTTTCTTCTTTTAGCATCCAGCTCAGACATAAAATCATCTAGTAATAGTATTGGACTTTCATTTATTTCTTCTTTAATAATTTGTAACTCACACATTTTTAAAGATAAAACTGCTGTTCTGTGTTGTCCTTGCGAACCATATACATTTACAAGATTGTCATTTATATATATATTAAAATCATCCCTGTGAGCACCTTTTGTAGTAAATCCTTTAATTATGTCAAGTGTTCTTCTTTCTCTAATTAAACTAAGCAACTTTTCCTTATTCTCACAATCAGTTAAATATTCTACTCTAATTTCCTCTTTATTCTCAGTTATTTTGCTGTGAATTTCATTTATCTTATCCGTTATTTTTTTTATGAATTCTAATCTATATAAACAGACTTTATTTGCATATTCGGCAAGTTTTTCATCCCAAATATCTAATAAATCATAATTTCCATTTGTAGATTTTAATTGCTTTAGATAATTATTTCTTTGTTCTAATACCTTTAAATACATATTTAAATTATGAACATAGTTTGGTCTTATTTGCCCAATCATCATATCTAAAAATCTGCGTCTTTGTGCTGGACCATTCTTCAATATGTTAATATCATCTGGTGTAAATAAAACAACATTTATATTTCCTAAAAGGTCACTCAATTTTTTTATCTTTATTCCATTGACAATTACATTCTTTTTATCTGCAATTTGAACTTTTATGTAACCTTCTCTGCTAGAATTTTTGTATTTTAGATTGATATTTAAGAAATCTTCGTTATATTTTATTAATTCTTTTTCCCTACTCGTTCTAAATGATTTACCAAAAGCCGAAATAAAAATTGACTCTATAATATTAGTTTTTCCTTGAGCATTATCTCCATAAAAAATATTAATATTATTATTAAATTCTATCTTCTGCTTTTCATAATTTCTAAAATTTTGTAATTCTAGTTCAGTTATCAACATATTGTGCCTCTATTGTGGAAAACTTTTTTATTTTCCTTTATTTTAGTCTTTTAATTTTATAGGTAAAATCATATATGTATAATCTCCCTCTTCATCAACTGGTCTAATTATACATGGTGAAATGCTTGTACCAAAATCAACAAAAATTTCTTCATCATCAATATTTCTAAGTGCATCTAAGAAATATTTTGGATTAAATCCTGCTTCCAAATTTTTTCCTTCTGTTGATACATAGATTTCCTCTTTTGCATCACCTGTTTGGTTTGTACAAGAAATTGTTACTTTGCCAATATCCACAGTTACCTTAACTGGATATTTTTTTTCTTTTTCTATACTTGATGCAGAAATTAAACTTACTCTCTCAAAGCAGTCTTGTAAGATTGATTTATTTACTCTTACTCTTGTTTCCCATGTTTCTGGAATAACACTTGAATAATTTAAAAATTCTCCATCTAGTAATCTAGTTACTATCTTACAATTTTCCATTTCAAATAAAACCTGATTTTTAGCAACACCAATTTTTATCATATCAAAAGAATCTATTAAAATCTTGTTTATTTCATTTAAAGTTCTTCCTGGTATTACTGCAGAGAAATTATTTACCTTGTTTTGTAGAAATTTACTCTTCCAAGCAAGTCTAAATCCATCAACAGCAACAACATTCAATTTATTATTTGCTATTTCAAATAAACATCCTGTAAATATTGGTCTATTTTCTTCTGTACTTACAGCAAATATTGTTTTTCTAATCATATCTTTTAAAATTGTTTGCTCAATTTCAATAGAATTTTCTACACTTATTTTTGGTAATTCTGGGAATTCATCAGGATTCATTGTTGCAAGTTTATATAAAGAACCTTCACATTCTATAACAAGAAGATTTTTATCATTTACTTCTATGCTTATATCTGTATCTGGTAATCTTCTAATTATTTCTGTAAACATTATAGCATTTACAACTGTAGCTCCTTGTTCTTCTACTTTACAATCATTAATAATATATTCTATACCTATCTCTAAATCATAAGTTGTTAATTTTATTTCATTATCATTTGTTTGAATTAAAATACCCTCTAATATAGGCATTGTTGTTCTTACAGCAACAGCTTTAGTTACGGAATTAAGGGCTTTAAGGATTTTATCCTTCTCACAAATTAGTTTCATCTTGAAATCGTCTCCTTTATAATAATATAAATATATTTAGTAGTAGTAGTAATAGGTGCTGTGGATTGTGTGGAAAACTATGTTAATTGTTTATTTCCCTAGCAATTTTGATGTTGATAACTCTGTGGATAAATTGAAAAGTTATACACAGGTAAAAATTGAAATTGTGGATTGTTAAGTTATCAACAGTTTATCCACACGTTTTCCACAGGGGGGTGTGAATAACTCATACAAGCTATGTGCTAGAATGATTATAGAATATTGAAACAAACAAGTATTTAGCAAACACCTATTTAAGATTGTTCTGGAAAGTATATTTAAATAGCATGTTACAGACTATTTGCTTTCGAGCAATATGTTTTTCACACTTTCCACAATTAGCTTTGTCTCTTTGCTCTCTTTAATATCTTTTTCGATTTTATTGCAAGCATGCATTACTGTTGTATGGTCTCTCTTGCCAAAGTCTTTTCCTATCTGAGGTAGAGACATATTGGCAACGTTTCTACATAAGTACATTGCAATTTGGCGTGGAAAAGTAATATCATTAGATCTTTTTGATCCTCTTAAATCTTTTGGATTTATATTGAAATACTTTCCAACCGTTTCTTGAATAAATTCGGAAGAAATAACTTTTTCCTTTTGTGAAACTATATCATTTATCGCTTTTTCAGCCATTTCTAATGTGATAGGACTGTGCGTTAAAGATGCGGTTGCGATTAATTTATTTAATGTTCCTTCGAGTTCTCTGATGTTAGAATCAATTCGAGTTGCAATTGTTGATAAAATTTCATCGTCAATTAAAATATTATCTAATTGAGCCTTTTTTCTAAGAATTGCAAGACGAGTTTCGTAGTCTGGGTTTGAAATATCGGCCATTATTCCCCATTCAAATCTAGACTTCAATCTGTCTTCAAGTAATTGAATATCTTTTGGTGGTTTATCACTCGAAAGAATAATTTGTTTTCCACTCTCATACAATGTATTGAAAGTGTGGAAAAATTCCTCTTGAATACGTTCTTTTCCAGCTATAAACTGAATATCGTCTATTAAAAGAATATCTATACTCCTATACTTGTTTCTAAATTGATCGTTAGTATTATCTTTTATTGCATTAATAAGCTGATTAGTAAAGTTTTCTGAAGTAACATATAATATTTTAGAATTTTTGTTATTCCTTAGGATTTCATTACCAATTGCATGCATTAAGTGGGTTTTTCCCAAACCAACGCCTCCATAAAGATAAAGCGGGTTATAAGATGCGGCAGGTGCTTCAGCAACCGCTAAAGCAGCAGCATGAGCAAACCTATTATTATTACCAACGACAAATGTAGAAAATGTGTATTTTGGATTTAAATTTGTTGTGGCATAATTAATAGGAGCTTCAATGCTTGTGGCATCTCTTAGGTCTGCATTATTTGACGCTGCTTCAAGTTCTTCTCTAGATACAATAGAAACAGTACAATCTTTGTTTGTCAAATAATTAAATGTATTAGTTAACAAATCTAGATATTTTGAAGAAACAACGTTCTTCTGGAAATCTGTAGATGTTAATAATACAATATGACCATTATCCTCGCTTTGAATCTCTAATACTTTTATCCAAGTCTCATATGAAATTTTAGTAGTCTCTTCTTTTAAAAGTTCTTTTGCTTTTGTTAATAAATCATTTAGTTCATTTTGCATTTATGTTCATCCTTCCAAAATCCTAGAATAAAGAATAGGAAATTATTTTATTCACATAGTTATCCACATAGTTATCCACAAACTGTGGATAACTCGCAAACACGCTATTCCGCTATGTTTTTTAGTAAAAATTAAGCAAAAAAACATAAAAGTCTTTATTACCTTTTATTTCTGTATATAATATCAAAAAATAGGTTCAATAGTCAATATAAAACCAGAATAAAAATAAAAATATTTAAATTTACTTTAAACTATTGACATAACATGAAAAACAGGTATATAATAAGTAATACTTGTGAAAGAAAATTATCAAATTATATAGATATTGGAGGTGCAGAGAATGAAAAGAACATATCAACCAAAAAAGAGACAAAATAAAAAAGAGCATGGTTTTATGAAAAGAATGAGCACAAGAGCTGGAAGAAATGTAATAAAAGCTAGACGTGCTAAAGGAAGAGAAAAATTAAGTGCTTAATTTAAAGCAGAGAGCCACTAGAAATGTTGTTAGTGGCTTTTTTGTAATGATGTAAGATTTGTGCCTTGAGAAAGGTATGCGATAAAATATGAAAAAGATTAATACATTAAAGAAAAATTATGAATTTAGCAATGTTATAAAAAGAGGCAATTATCATGTTAAAAAGCAAATAATTGTTTACATAACAAAAAATAATAAAAACAAAAATATAATAGGAATTGCAATAAGCACAAAACTTTGTAATGCTGTAAATAGAAATAAAATAAAAAGAATAATAAGAGAGTCATATTATAGAGAAATGAAAAAAATAAAACAAGGATATAATATTGTTTTTCTTTGGAATAAAAAAGAACCTATTGAAAATATTTGTTTTCAAGAAGTGCAGAAAGAAATAGTAGAAATTTTTAAAGAGGCAGACTTATTTGAAAAAAATTAGTTTATTTTTTAGAAAAGTATTGATAAAAATAATTGAATTTTATCAAAAGCATATATCGAAAGTATTAGCACATGGAGGAATAAATTGCAAGTTTTATCCTACATGTTCAGAATATACTAAGCAAGCAATCGAAAAATATGGGTGTATAAAAGGCATTATTAAAGGAATTTTTAGAATATTAAAATGTAATCCGTTTTCAAAGGGTGGATATGATCCTTTAAACTGATTGGAGGTAAAAATATGGGAGCAATAGCAAATTTATTTGGCTATTTACTTAACTTTCTTTACAACATATTTAATAATTATGGAATTGCAATTATAGTTTTTTCAGTAATTTTAAGAATTATATTAATACCTGTAACTATATCACAACAAAAATCAATCAAGAAAAACGAAAAAATGCAGGAAAAAATGAAAGAAATACAGAGAAAGTATAAGAATAATCCTGAAAAATTAAATCAAGAAACAATAGATTTATATAAAAGGGAAAAGCTTAATCCATTTAGTGGATGTTTAAGTTCTATACTACAAATTATAATTATACTTTCTGTGTTTTGGCTTGTAAGTAAACCTTTAACTTATATGAAAAAGGTGGATACAAACATAATAAATGGATATGTAGAAGAAATAAAAAATGAAGAGGGGAAAGCATCAGCTTACCCAGAAATACAAGTAATTCAGAAAAAAGCAAGTACAGATGAAAATGTAAATATTAATATGGATTTTTTTGGACTTGATTTAAGTAAAGTTCCAAATCAAAACATGGGAGATATTACAGTATATATCATTCCTGTATTGTATATAATAACATCTTTTATCTCAATAAAAATAACGAATGGAAAGAAGAAGAAAAATAAGACTTTACAAATAGAAGAAAAAACATCTAAGGACAAAGTAAATGTTGAAGATGGAAAGACTGAAAATGATGAAAGTCTAGAAGCAATGCAAGAAATGAACAATAGCATGATGTATATGGTACCAATAATGTCTATATCGATTGCTTTTATAGCTCCTTTGGGACTAGCGTTATATTGGTTAGTAAGTAATATTTTAATTATAATTGAAAGACTTATAATTGATAAAATATTTAACAAGGAGGAAGAAAAAAATGCCTAAAACAATTATTGCAGAAGGCAAAACTTCTACAGAAGCTATAGAAAAAGGATTAAAAGAACTTAAAGCAACAAGAAGTCAAGTCGATGTGAAGATACTTGAAGAAAAAAAGAAGAGCTTTTTTAGTATTTTAGATCCACATGTTGTAAAAGTTGAATTAACTATTAGGGAAGATAGTATTCCAGAGAAAAAAGAAAAAAATATTGAAAAGAAAGAAATAAATCAAAAAGATATTGAAGATGCTGATAAAGCAGTTGAAAACTTTTTGAATAACTTTTTAAATAAAATTTCTAGTAATATTGAATATACAGTAAAAAACGAAAATGGACTTGTATATGTTAATATTAAAGGAGAAGATTCTACAAGATTGATTGGATATAGAGGAGAAGCTTTAAATGCTCTGCAAACGCTTTTGACAACTGTTGCAAGTAAAAATAAAGAAGAAAGTGTTAAAGTAATTCTTGATATCGGAAATTATAAAGATGCAAGAAAAAAGACTTTAGAAGAATTAGCTAAAAAAGTTGAAAAAACTGTTAAAAAGACAGGTAAGTCTGTAACACTAGAGCCTATGAATGCATATGAAAGAAAAATATTACATACAGAACTACAAAATAGTGAATTTGTGAAAACATATAGCGTTGGTGAAGGCGATAGAAGAAGAGTTGTTATAGCAAAGAAATAATTGAATATAAATCGGAAGTCAAAGTTCGGATTTTAGTATATATACTATTGTCTTACTTTGACTTTTTTATTGATGAAAAAATATTATACTAAATGAATTAGGGGAATATAAAAGCACCATTATTGAGTAAAAAAAGTATTGCTTATGGGTAAAAAAAGAACCCCAAATAGTACCTTATGTACAATGATGGTGTAAAATATAGATAAAATTAATAAGTGTAATATTTTATAATCTAAGTAAAAAAGGAGAGGAATAATATGAGTACAATTGCAGCAATATCAACAGCACCAGGAAATGCAGGAATTGGAATAATTAGGTTGAGTGGTGATGATTGCTTTAAAATTTTGCAAAAGATATTTAAGCCTAAAAATAAGGGGGAAATAAAAGGATATACTATAAAGTATGGGAATATTGTAAAAAGTGAGAATGATGAAATTATAGATGAAGTATTAGTATCTTACTTTGTTGCACCAAAGAGTTATACTAAAGAAAATATGTGTGAAATAAATTCACATGGTGGCATAGTAGTTGAAAATCAAATTTTAGAAGAATGCTTAAAAAATGGTGCAGTTCTTGCTGAACCAGGAGAATTTACTAAAAGAGCATTTATGAATGGAAGAATTGATTTATCTCAGGCTGAAGCTGTAATAGATATAATAAATTCTAAAACAGAGAAAGAAATGATGGTGGCTCAAAGACACTTAGAAGGAAGCTTATCGAAGAAAATAAAAGATATACAAGGTGAAATTTTAAATTTAATGGCAGATATAGAAGCTTCCATTGATTATCCTGAATATGACATAGAAGAAACTACAAATAAAAAAATAAATGATACATTAAATAGCGTAGAAGAAAAATTATTAAAATTAAAAAATAGTTTTGAAAATGGTAAAATATTAAAAGAAGGAATTAAAACTGCGATTATTGGAAAACCCAATGTAGGTAAATCATCGCTTTTAAATTTAATACTTGGAGAGAATAGGGCAATAGTTAGTGATATAGAAGGAACAACAAGAGATACTATTGAAGAATACATAAATATAAAAGGCATTCCATTAAAAATTGTGGACACAGCTGGAATAAGGAAAACAAATGACGAGATTGAAAAAATAGGCGTAGAAAGAAGCATAAACAATATAAGTGACGCTGAACTAATAATTGCCCTATTTGACGATTCTCGTGCATTTGACGATCAAGACCAAAAAATATTAGATTTAATAGAAGGAAAAAAGATAATTATATTAATAAACAAAATTGACCTTGGAAAAAATTTAATTAAGGAAAATGAAAAGTTAAAAAAATTTAAAAATAATATAATTGAATTTTCTACAATTAATGAAACAGGACTGGATAAATTATATAATAAAATAGAAGAGCTATTTAAATTAAATGAGTTGGATTGTGAAAATACTGAAATTATAACAAATAATAGGCATAAGCAACAAATATTATATGCTTTAGAAGATGTAGCAAAAGGAAGAGAAAGTCTAGAAACACATATGCCGGTTGATATTACGGCAATTTGTTTAAAAGACATATTAGAAAGACTAGCAGAAATAACAGGCGAAAATGTTTCTGAAGATATTATTAATGAAATATTTAAGAAGTTTTGCCTTGGAAAATAAGGAAAATTACTATTAAATATTATGTAAACGCAACAAAAATTAAAGGATGTTTTCATGAAAACTGGACAGAAAAACGGCTACTAAGTACAAAGTGCCTTGAATAAGATTTAAGATAAGTTTTCACGAGAACAATGATACAATGAAAGTTAAAGTGAAGGAGTTGGAAAAGATGAAATACGATGCAGGAGAATATGATATAGCAGTAGTTGGAGCAGGACATGCTGGCTGTGAAGCAGCACTTGCTGCTTCAAGAATGGGAATGAAAACATTATTGTTTTCTATAAGTTTGGAGGCCGTTGCAAATATGCCGTGTAATCCACATATAGGAGGAAGCTCAAAAGGACATTTAGTAAGAGAAATTGACTGTCTTGGTGGTGAAATGGGAAAAAATATTGATAAAACTTTTGTGCAAATGAGGATGTTGAATACATCTAAAGGACCAGCTGTATATTCATTAAGAGCACAAGCTGATAGAAAAAAATATCAAATGGAAATGAAACATACTCTAGAAAGACAACCAAATTTATATCTAAAACAAGCTGAAATAGTAGATATAGGTGTTGAAAACAATAAAATAACAAGTATAGAGACTAATGTTGGAGCAGTATATAAGGTAAAAGAAATAATTTTATGTACTGGTACATATTTAAGAGGAAAGATTTTTATAGGAGAGAACTCATTTGAAGGTGGACCCGATGGCGTTTTTCCTGCAAATAAACTATCTAAAGTTCTTGAAAAATTAAATATTAAACTTTTAAGGTTTAAAACAGGTACTCCAGCAAGAGTAAATAAGAATTCTATTGATTTTTCTAAGATGGAGATACAAAATGGAGATAAGAATATAGAGTTATTCTCTCTAGAAGATAAAATAGACCCTGAAATAGAACAATTACCATGTTATTTGACTTATACGAATGCTAAAACACATCAAATTATTAGAGATAATCTAAGCCGTTCACCTCTTTATGGTGGTGAAATAAAGGGAACAGGGCCAAGATATTGCCCTTCTATCGAAGATAAAGTAGTAAGATTTGCTGATAAGGAAAGACATCAAGTATTTATAGAGCCTCTTGGAAGAGATACAGATGAAATGTATGTGCAAGGAATGAGCTCTTCTTTGCCAGAAGACGTACAAATAGCTATGTATAGGACTTTGCCAGGATTAGAACATGTTGAATTTACAAGACCAGCATATGCAATTGAATATGATTGTATAGATCCTTCTACATTAAAATTGTCTCTAGAATACAAAGATATAGATGGATTATTCTTAGCAGGACAAGTAAATGGTACTTCGGGATATGAAGAGGCAGCTGCACAGGGAATTATTGCAGGAATTAATGCTGCAAGAAAGTTACAAGGGAAAGAACCGGTAATATTAGACAGATCACAGGCTTATATAGGCGTTTTAATTGATGATATAGTAACAAAAGGCACAAATGAGCCTTACAGAATGATGACTTCTAGAGCAGAATACAGGCTTTTATTAAGACAAGACAATGCGGATTTGAGATTAATGGATATAGGACACGAGAACGGATTAATATCAGATGCAAGATATGAAGAATTTTTAAATAAAAAAGAACATATTTTTAATGAAATTAAGAGATTAAAGGCTACAACTGTTAAACCAACTGAAAAAGTAAACGAAATTTTATCCAAATATGGTTCTTCAAACATAAAAATAGGAGTAAAATTAGCTGATTTATTAAAAAGAACAGAAATAAAGTACGAATATCTTGAAGAAATAGACAAAAATATGCCGGATTTAACAGAAGAAGAGAAAAAAGAGGTAGAAATTCAAGTAAAATATGAAGGATATATTAAGTTAGAAGAAGCTCAAGTTGAAAAATTTAAAAAATTAGAGAATAAAAAACTTCCTAAAGAGATAGATTATTCAGAATTAAGTGGATTAAGGATAGAAGCAAGACAAAAATTGAATAAAATAAAACCTGAATCAGTGGGACAAGCCTCTAGAATATCAGGCGTTTCACCAGCTGATATATCTGTATTACTAATATATTTAGAACAGTTAAAAAGGAGATAAATAATGAATTTTTATGAGTTTGAAAAAATTTTTAAAGAAAAAGAAAAGGAAATTAACATTAATATTCCAGATGAAAAGGTAGAAAAATTCTATAAATATATGAAAGGTTTAATTGAATGGAATGAAAAAATTAATTTGACGGCTATAACAGATGAAGAAGAAATTATTGAAAAACATTTTATAGACTCACTTACAATATTGAAATATATAAAAGATGATTATACTATGATTGATGTTGGAACAGGAGCTGGTTTTCCTGGATTACCAATAGCTATAAGTAGTAAGGCAGAAGTAACATTGCTAGATTCGCTAAATAAGAGAGTAAATTTCTTAAATTCAATTTCAACTGAATTGGGACTAAACAATGTAAATACAATTCATGGTAGAGCAGAAGAAATGGGAGCAAATCAAAAATACAGAGAAAAGTATGATATTGCTGTATCAAGAGCTGTAGCACCAATGAATGTGCTTGTGGAATATTTATTGCCATTTGTTAAAATTGGTGGAATTTGCATTTGTATGAAAGGACCAAAGGCTGATGAAGAATTAAAAGAAGCTAAAAAAGCTATAAAACTTCTTGGAGGAGAGATTATAAAACAGGAAAAATTAAAATTAGATAATGAAAAAATGGAAAGAAACTTAATTATTATAAAGAAAGTTTCGACAACAGCAAAAAAGTATCCAAGAAAGCCTGGAATGCCTGCAAAGCAACCTCTTTAAAACTTAAAACGATACGATAGAAAACTTAAAAAAATTAGATTTTTTTATTGACATATTAGTAATATTAATATATTATTAGTATGTCATTTTTTTACACATAGGAGGGATAAAATTGGGAAAAATAATATCAATAGCTAACCAAAAAGGTGGCGTTGGAAAAACAACCACAGCAATTAATATGAGTACAATTTTAGCTAAAAGAGGAAAGAAAGTTTTATTTATTGATGCTGACCCACAAGGCAATGGTACCAGTGGTTTGGGAGTAAATAAAGAACAAAAGTTCTCTATATATGATGTACTAATAGAAGATATAGAAGTAGAAAATACATTACAAAAGACACAAGTAAAAAATTTGGATTTATGTCCATCAAATATGAATTTAGCAGGAGCAGAAGTTCAGCTTGTATCAATGGAAGATAGAGAGTATAGATTAAAGACAAAATTAAATAATATAAGAGATAAATACGATTTTATAATAATAGATTGTCCACCATCTTTAGGTCTTATTACTTTAAACGCATTTACAGCATCAAATAGTGTATTGATACCTGTACAATGTGAATATTATGCGCTTGAGGGATTAGGACAACTGTTGAATACGGTAGAATTAGTAAGAAAACATATGAACAAAGATTTTAAAGTAGAAGGTGCCTTATTAACAATGTATGATGCAAGAACAAACCTATCAAACCAGGTTGTTAAGGAAGTAAAAAGATATTTTGAAGACAAGGTATATAAAAATGTAATTCCAAGAAATGTAAAACTTAGCGAGGCTCCAAGCTATGGAATGCCAATAACTTTGTATGATCCAAGATCTAAGGGAGCAAAGAGTTACGAGAAATTTACAAGAGAATTTCTGAAGATTAATGAAGAAGAACAAAAAGTTGCAAAGCATATGAAGAAAGGAGAATAGAATATGGCAAAAAAAACTGGCCTAGGAAGAGGATTAGATGCGTTATTTAGTGATATTATTAAAGAACCTGAAATTGAAGAAGTAACAGGGGAGATAGTACAAAATATTAAAATTACTAAAATTGAACCAGATAAAGAACAACCTAGAAAAAGATTTGATGAAGAAAAGCTAGACGAACTAGCTAATTCAATAAAGCAATATGGTGTTATACAACCAATTATTGTTACATTAAAAGATGACTATTATCAAATAATTGCAGGAGAAAGAAGATGGAGAGCTGCAAAAAAGGCAGGGCTTACTGAAATTCCTTGCTTAGTTAGAACGAAAACAGAACAAGAAAATAGAGAAATTGCACTTATTGAAAATATTCAAAGAGAAAACCTAAATCCAATAGAAAAAGCTAAAGGATTAAGAAGATTATTAGACGATTATGGGTTAACTCAACAAGAACTTGCTGACAAGTTAGGAATGAGTAGAAGTGGATTGACTAATAATGTAAGAATTTTGAACTTAGACCCAAGAGTAATTGACTTAGTTGTTGAACATAATTTTAGTGAAAGACAATGTAGAGAGTTATTAAAGGTACAAGATCCAGAAAAACAATATAAATTAGCTTTAGGAGTTATTGAATATGGCGATAAATATGACGAATTAGAGAGAAAAATAAATAATGATAAGAACTTACCAAAAAAGGATAAAGAAAAATCTCTAAAATATCAGGCTATATACAGAGACATAGAAAATTCATTCCAAGGCTTCTTTGGCACGAAAGTTAAATTAGAGGCTGGAAAAAGAAAAGGAAAGATAGTTATTGAGTATAACTCAAATGATGACTTAGAAAGGATCCTGGGCTTAATTAAATAGGAAGTGATTAATAAATGAATATGAATTTTGAATTTGATTTATTTAATGTTATTATTTTAATAATAAATATAGCATTGATTGCTATTTATGCATTAAACTCAATTAAACTTACAAAATTAAGAAAAAATTATTCTGATTTTATGACAAAACTCGGTAAAGGGAACAATATAAATGAAATGTTGCAGGAATATGTTAAGAGTGTTGATGAGATAAAAAAAGAAAATAATGAAATAGAGAGATATTGTCAAAAACTCGATACAGATTCCAAGAATTATCTAAAAAAGATTGGATTAGTAAGGTATAATGCATATAAAGATACTGGTAGCAATTTAAGTTTTGCTCTGGCAATTTTAAATGAGCATAATACCGGAATTGTATTAAACGGAATATATGGAAGAGACACATCAAATATATATGCAAAACCTATAGTAGAAGGAAAATGTGAATATGCATTGTCAAATGAAGAAAAAGATGCTTTAGATAAGGCGATTAAATAAGAAAAATCCACTAATTATGAAATAAATTAATGAAATTCATGATTAGTGGAATAATTTTTTAATAATTGCAAAAATTATAAATATATTGTTGACAAATAAGATAATTTTATGGTATGATATAACTTGTCACGAGATGATATGGAGAGGTGGTCGAGTTGGTTTATGGCACCAGTCTTGAAAATTGGCGTAGGTTTGTAGCCTACCGTGGGTTCGAATCCCACCCTCTCCGCCATTTTTTTATATTAAATATGTAAATGGAGCAGTACCCAAGAGGCTGAAGGGGGCAGTTTGCTAAACTGCTAGGGTTCGTTAAGGGCCGCGGAGGTTCAAATCCTCTCTGTTCCGCCAAAGAATATCAAGAGTAATCTTGGTATTTTTTTTGTAAATAAATAAAAACCACGGAAAATCGTGGTTTTTATAATCTATCTCTTTTTTATTCGTATATCATCACCAAAGAAATAACATATATTATAACTTCCTATAAGTCTAGAAATAATTCTTTCACCATATGTGGAAGCTAGATTATCTAAACTTAGGTTTGTTGATATAATTGTTTTTGTTGCTTTATTATTTTGATTTAATAATCTAGTATTTATTAGTGTAAATAATTCCGAAAATTTCATATTATTTAAACTTTCAGTACCCAAATCATCTATTACAAGTAGATCAACTGATAAAAGATTTTTTAATACATTAAAATTAGATGATTTTCCCAGTTTGTAATCTATAATTGAGTCTAGCATAATAGGAGCTGTTTGATAAAGTACAGTTTTATTTCTTTTTAACATTTCATTAGCAATACAATTTGACATGAATGTTTTTCCTAATCCAGTATTACCAATAAATAATAGATTTTTTTCTTTGGGGTTATCAAAAGTATCTATAAATTTATCACAGATTTTTTTTATAATTTTAATATTTTCTTTAGGAGATATTGACGAGTTGTATTTTTCTTTATTTATCTCATCAGAATAACAATCTAAAGAAAAATCCTCGAAACTATACTTTGAAAAATCGAAACTATTGATTTTATTGTATTCTGCATCAAAAATTTTTTGCTTTAAGCAATTACACATTTTTGTTGTATAGTTTTCTGTAATATAACCAGTATCTTTGCACAGATTGCACTCAAATTGTGGATAAAAATATGTAGAATCTATATTTAAGCTGTTATATATTTCGTTTTTTTCATTTAGTAAATATTCTTTTTTTGATTTTAATGTGTCTAATAAAGATCTATCATTAGTTTGTAAGATTGATTTTGCTGTTTGTATTGAAAATTTGCTTAATTCATCATCAATCTCTTGTAAGCGTGGATTTTCTTGATAAATTTTTTCTTTTTTTATGTTTGCATCTGCAATTTCTTTATTCCTTTTTCTAGAATATTCTAAAAGAAGTTGCTTAAGAGTAGAATTATTCATTTTAGTAATCACATCCTTTTTTAATTGGAATTTGAATCATTATTCTCATTAAAATTATTAGCATATAAATCTGAAAAATTACTATAACTTCTTTGAGAATAATTATTATAACCTGTTTTCTTTTCGATATTTTTTATATCTTTATTTTTTTGCTTCATGTCAGCAAGGAATTTTTCGACTGCCTCTGGTGTTTTTAAACCTCTTTCATGCCAATCGGAAAGTATTTTATTGATATAGTCAAAATTTGGATTGGTTTTTGAAGTTGTTTTCTTTAGAGCAATTTCTATTATATTCATATTATATCCAAAGTCTTTTATCCATTTTTCAATATATGCATTTTCAAATTGAGAAAGTTGCCTATTTAAGCCTAATTTCTTAGAAATAGACTTAGTTATTTTTGCAAAAGCTTCTTGCTCTTCATAGTATTTATTTAAATCTTCATATGTTTTTACACCATTTTGAGACCAAGCTTCTGCAACTGCTTGAATGTAATTTCTATGCAAAGCAGAACGATTGAAACAATATCTAAATAAAGATACCATAACTTCTTCATCAAATGAGTATTTACTAAACCAAAGGTCTATATCACCATACCATGAAGGAGACATTACGCCTTGGAAAAACTCATTATTAATGCTTTCGATAGCTTTTGCTCTATATTGATTTTTCTCTGTATTTTTTATTTGATCTGGAGTTTGGGTTACTTTTGGTGTATAAAGTTTGTATAATTCCATTTCTTGCATATTTGCAAATGCATAACCAGAGTTTTTTCTAATTAATAAGCCAAGACCTTCCCAATATTTAATAGAATCCTGTATGGCTTTTAATGGTAGATTTAATTTTTTTGATAAATCATTTATTTTTATTTCTTTTCCATACTTAGAAAGAAAATATAAATATAAAAATACCTTTATTGCATCACTACTTGCTTGAGAATAATACTCTGTAAAAAAGGCATCTGGAATACTTGTTGTAGAGAATAATAAAGAATTTTCAAATTGTTCTAATTTCATAATTTCACCTCATAATTACACCGATTATAACATCTTTTAAAATGATTTACAATAAGTATAAAGGCTTTAATTTTTAAAGTTTATTAAACAAGTAGAGCTTGTAGGAAAAAATAAATTTAAGTAAATAGAAGAGTGTTGAAAATATATTTTCATTATTAATTCCAATTATACTTAGTAGTAATATTGGCAATGTAAATATTATAAATAAGAATGTCTTTATTGTTAAACTTAAAAATAGTAAATTAATTAAGCAATATACAAAGAAATCCCATAATAAATTAAAAAATAAAGAAGAATAACTTATTATGCCTAAAAATTTGCTATGTATGTTATAATTTCGTGGAAAAATAAAAATCATGAAAAATCCTTTCATTTAAATAAATTTTTAAAGTTCAAAATATTATAATTTAAATCTGTGGAGATACCTCCCAAAAGTTCTTTAATGTATGAATTAGATTTTGTAAGTATAAATACGGTACTAATATATGAAATTTGAGAGAACATATCTGATGTATTTATGTTCAAAGAAAAAAGCAATATTAAAACAAATATTATAAAAATTTGTACGAATATAAGTGAAAAGAAAGTCCTAAACCATGATTTGAATATCCATGAAGTAGAGGTTGTAACAAGTGAAAGTAATGCAAATGGGAATAGCAAAATTAAAATTTTAATAAGGATATAACGTATTGAGTAAGAAAATAGTAAATTTATTAGTCCAAAGCTAAAGAAACTTTTTAATATTCCATCAAACGAGAAAAAATTGAAATTATTACTATTTTCTATTACATATGTTGAACTCGACAATAGTGTATTAAAAGAAATTTCTTTTCCGGTTAATTGCATTCCAAAGGACTTTAGGATATCTGTTAATATGTCAATTATACTTAAAAATTCATAACATAAAAACTGTGAAAAGCTGATGCATATAGCAATTATTAGTACTTTAGTTAAAAATTGATAAGGTTTTTCAACATAAGAACCAGAAAATGGAGCCAGGTATAATTTAAAACAATAATATATGAAAAAACCTGCTAATAAGGCATTTGCTATGATAGAGAGTCCGAAACTAGAGTTAAGAGCTAATGAAAAGAATCTATCATTAACTATGGAACTATTTATAAAAACAGTTTTATCTAGTAGTGAATATATAGATAAATCTAATGAAGAAAAAAGCATAGAAAATATCTTGTTAATAGTATCAATAATTGTTTGAGTGTAATCAGTTTGCAATTTATCAACTCCAATCTGCTATATCAAACTTTTTATTGCTGATAAAATTAAATCAATTGCTAAAATAAATGCATAAGAAAATAGCGAACTCCTAATAATTTTTTTTCCTGTTCGTATTCTTTCCTCATCACCAAAACTGAATTTTTTCATAAATATTCCAGTTCCAACAGCCACAGCTGCTGCTGGTGTGGCAAGTTTTATTAGCCATTTTTCAATTTTTTGAAATGCGGAATCCAGTTTTGATATAAGTTTTGGATCGGCTGCAAAAACATTGTTAGAATAAAAAATTAATATAATTAAAATGATAAAAAAAGTAAATAAAATTTTTTTGAACATAATACCTCCTTAAATTATTTGAAATATGGTAACATCTTTAGTTTAGTTGGTGGAAGGATTTTTTTGCCATCAGATATAAATGATAGACATTCGAATGTGTTTAGATTTTGAGAAAAGAAATTGGTATCGAATTCATAATCGTGTTGTGTATAGGTATTTATACTTTCTGAAATATTGGAATTTTTTGATTGTAATGAACGCATGATAAAGTTGTAAGATGTCTCCCTTGCACTTTCTGATATGGTTTTTGAAGTTTTTTCTACATCGATTTTTCCGTAATTGTTTTTGAGCATCTTCAATGGTGAACATGTCGTCAGATCTAAACCATAATTTATTTACTAGGTTCTGTACAATTACTTCGACAGAATACTTGTTATTTAATGCATTCAAAAGTGAGGTGTAACTTTGAGTGGAAACAATATTTATACATTTTGATTCCCTACTTTGTGAGAAAAAATTAGCATCTGTAGCTGATACATATTCGCTGTATTCATCTGAAATAAAGGCAACTGGGTGAATGTTTGTGCTGTTTGTTGTGAGCCTACGGAGTACTTCGGTTTGAAAATCTAGTTTTAGATATGTAGCAATAATTTTAGAAAGATTTTTGTACTCATTTATGTTCATATTTAAAATTACAATTTTGCCTGATTCTATAATACTTTGAAAACCTGGAAAATTATTTTTAGATTTTTCAGGACAGAATGTTTTTAAAACATCAGAATCTGATACAAAACATGAGGTTATTCTAGTAATTTCAGATTTTAAAATATTAAATGTCCTAGAGTCTAAAGAAAAAAATTCTTTTTCAAAGAAGTTTAGTGCAGACAATAAATCATAATTTTGATCGAAACTAAATTTACTTTTTAGAAATTTACTTCTAAGTATGTTTATTTTGTCAGAATAATAATCATGATTTGTAATTAAATTATGAATTTCTTTAAAAGTTACATATCCATTGTTATATAGTCTACATAGCTTTATTGCTTCGGCCAGAACGGTTTCGGATTTATCTATCCAGTAGGATTCGGTGTTATTTGGAGAAAATAATAGTAATATTGTTTTCAATCTATTTGCTAAAACAGTTGGCTTTAAAGCAATATTATCAAGTGGATTATAATTAAATTCTCCAGATATTTGAATTGGCATTATATCTTTTTCACGATTATAGAGTTTTGCATAATTTTGAACTTGGTAAATATAATTTCCTTTAACATCAAGTATTAGCATTCCTAGCTTTTCATGTAGGTTAGATGATTTATAAGCTATTAATTGCCTTGTAATAGGATACATTGCACTACTTGTTTTACCAGAGCCGATAGCTCCTGTTATTAACATATTTTGATATAATCCTTTTTCAGAAATACTTACTATTTCGTTTGAAGATAAATCTTGCCCTAAATCTATGTGTAAACTATTATCATGCAATGTCTTCTTTTTTATTTTTCTACTTTTTTTATTTGGTAATAAATTATATAAAATGATTACTTTAGCTAAAAAAGTAAATAATATATATAAATATTTTAGATTAAACCAAATAGTGGGAATATCGCTAGAAAGATTTACAATTTTAAAACCAAGATTTATAACTATAGAATCAATTGTAAGTATGTCATAGAAAAATGAAATTTCAAAATATGAAAACAGTAAAGATAATATAAATGTAAAAACAAATTTTAAAATATAAATTTTTTAATCGCCTCTTTTCTGATTGTTTTTTATTTTTAGAATAGAACCTTGCTTTGAATTGAAAAAATAAAGAGCAAAACAAGAATAAATGTAATAAAGTACAATAAATGCGTTAAATATAAGCAATACAAAGAAAATATAAATTTTTAAGAGAATCACATCCTTCCAATTTTTACCATAATACTATAAAATTTTGGATTTGTCTATACTTTTGAATAAAAATATGATAAAATATTAAAATAATTAAGAGAATATTTTTTAGGAGGAAAATCATGAAAATAGAAAAAAATACAAAAATAGGAGAAATTGTAGAAAAAGCACCAGAAAAGGTTGATATATTATTAAGTGTTGGTATGCATTGCCTTGGATGCCCTGCATCTCAAGCTGAAACTTTAGAGGAAGCATGTATGGTTCATGGTATTGATGTAGAGGAAGTTTTAGAAAAATTAAATGCTGAAAATGCATAAAAATAAAAAAAACTTAAAATTTTGAAAAAAAATAAATAAAACCGTTGACAAAACAAATAAAATAGTGTAGAATAATATCTGCGTTGACCAAAGGAATTTGGGTCATTAGCTCAGGTGGTAGAGCACTTGACTTTTAATCAAGTTGTCCGCGGTTCGAGTCCGCGATGGCTCACCAAGCTCTAGGGTTTTGAAATATAAATCCTAGAGGTCAACTATAATATGGCCCCGTGGTCAAGAGGTTAAGACATCGCCCTTTCACGGCGGAGACATGGGTTCAATTCCCGTCGGGGTCACCAACAATTTAATATGCCACTTTAGCTCAGCTGGTAGAGCAACTGACTTGTGGGATAGATAAAACGGAAGTTTTATTTTGAACTATCTTGCACCTTTACGTGGAAACATGTAAAGTGGACACCGCTAATTCGGGGAATGCTTTAAAATGTTAATCCCGAGCTAGAAAAAGAAATTTTTCGAGTGTAGAGACTTTATACGGTGTACCTAAAGCAAAAGCTATGGTAAAGAGAAAGTCCAGACTACAAACATATTTATATGGTAATGAAAATTATAGTAGTATGAATCAGTAGGTCATCTGTTCGAATCAGATAAGTGGCTCCATATTTAAAACTAGGTAATCTACGCCTAGTTATTTTTTTTACTTTAGGAGGTTTAAAATGAATTATTGTTTTAATTGTGAAAAACCAACTAGAAATAAATTTTGTAGTATAATATGTCAAAAAGATTATGAGTATAAAAAATATATACAAGAATGGAAAGCCGGAAAAGTAAGTGGATTAAGGGGCGAATACCAAATATCTATGCATATAAAAACTTATTTACTAAAAAAATATAACAATAAATGCGGAAGATGTGGATGGGGAGAGATGAATGTATATACTCAAAATATTCCACTTGAAGTAGAACATATTGATGGAAATTATATGAATAATAAAGAAGAAAATCTTATTTTATTATGTCCTAATTGTCATTCACTAACGCAAACATATAAAGGGGCAAATAGAAATCATGGAAGACAAGGAAGAAAGAAATATACGAAGTAAGGGGAAAAGATAATGAATAAAGTAATCATTGTTACAGGAGGTTCTCGAGGCATAGGAGCAAGTACAGTTAAGCTTCTTGCAAAAGATGATAACAAAATAATTTTAAATTATAATAAATCAGAAGAGGCTGCAAAAAGAATTCAAAAAGAATTAGAAAACGAGAATATTAAAATAGATATAATTAAAGCTGATGTTTCAAAAAAAGCGGATGTATTAGCAATGATTTCATATGTTATTGGAAAATACAATAGAATTGATGTACTAATTAATAATGCTGGAATATCGCAAGAAAGATTATTTACTGATATAAATGATGAAGAATGGAATGAGATAATTGATGTGAACCTGAATTCGGTTTATTATTGTACAAAAGCAGTTATTCCTTATATGATACAAAGAAAGTCTGGGTGTATAATTAATATATCATCTATATGGGGAGTAACAGGAGGATCTTGCGAAGTTGGTTATTCTACATCTAAAGCAGCTATAATTGGATTTTCTAAGGCGTTAGCAAAAGAAATGGGACCATCTAATATTAGAATTAATTGCATAGCTCCAGGAATAATTGATACAGATATGAATAAAAATTTAAATGAAAACGACATAGAAGCTATTAAAGAAGAAATTCCACTAAACAGAATAGGAGTATCAACAGATATTGCAAAATGCGCTAAATGGTTAATTGAAGATAATTATACAACTGGACAGGTTATAAATATTAATGGCGGGTGGTATATTTAAAAAAGAGAATGTAAAAAAATTAAAATCTTTATTAATAAAGCATATTTAAATTAAAAAATGAGATTTGAGCTAAAAATTTAACTCAAATCTCATTTTTCTGTGGAACTTTTTTACAGCCCATTTTTAGTTTTCTGATTGTCTTTTTTTATAATTTCCCGATATTAATTTTGGAAAATAATGAATCATCTTATATATTGCAAGTCTTATTTTTTTACTCCAAATATAAGATTTTCTAAGTCTTCTTGGTGCATCTAATTCAGAAGTAAATTCTTGAGGAACAAGAGCTACTTCTACCTTTTCTATTTTGAATGTATAATTTTGACCATTATTGTTATCCCATTCGTTATTTGAATTTCTAAAACATAAGTTTAATGAATCACTATTCATTAATTCTATTTCAGCTTGATATCCTAATTCTGATTTAGTCATTTCTACATCTGAAATATTATCCCAATTTATTCCATAGCCATAGTGAAGGTAAACGTTTTTGCTATTTTCTTCAAATAGCTTTCCAGTATAAGAAATTTTTACCTTTGAGTTTTCAACTAATTTATCTGTATTAAAAAATATATTTTTAACTAATTCCATTTCTATTATCTCCTATTTATCTTTTGTCATCATAATTATAATATTAAAAAAACATATAATCAAGTATTTTTCGAAAAAATATTGCAAAAATTTGCAAATTTATTCAATTTTATAATGAAAAAAAGAATTATTTTTATTATGATTTTTTAGAAATTTATATTTAATTATTTTTAACAACAAATTTTATTTAAATTAAATATAAATATTTTTTTATTAATTAAAATATTTTTTTAAATAATTTATTTTATATTATTAAAAAAAGGAATATAAATTATAAATAAAAAATAAATAATAATTAAAAATAATTTTCTGAATATTGTAAAAAAAATATTGTTATGATAATATAAATAAAAAAGGAAAAATAAAAAATGAAAAAAAATAATAAAATAAAAAAAATAATAATTTTAATATTAATTATTTTATTTTTTTTAATTATTTTTTCCACTATTTTTTCTATTTATTATTCTATGAACAATAATATTGTTGAAGGGATTGAAATTCAAGGAATTTCTGTTTCTGGAATAACGAAAGAAAATGCGGAAAATAAATTAAAAGAAATAATTAATAATTTAGAAAAAAAAGAAATAATTATTAATTATAATAATTATGAAAATAAAATAAATTTAAATGAATTAGAAATTAATTATAATATTAATGATGCAATAAATAATGCATGTGAAATTGGAAGAAAAAATAATATTTTTATTAATAATTTTGAAATATTAAAAACAATAATATTAAAAAATAATATTAAATTAGAAATTAATTATGATGAAAAATTATTAGATTCAAAAATAGATTCTATTAATGCAAATCTTCCAGAATTAGTTCAAGAATATAATTATTATGTTGAGGATAATAATTTAATTATAATTAAGGGAAAAGATGGAATAATAATTGATAAAGAAAAATTAAAAGAAAAAATAAATAATGAAATAAATAATTTAAACTCAGATACAATAAATATTGAGCTTCCAATTATTAATAAAAAAGCAGATGGAATTAATTTGAAAAAAATTCATGATGAAATATATAAACAGGCGCAAGATGCATATATTACACAAAATCCTTTAACAGTACATCCAAATGTAAATGGAGTAGATTTTGCAATATCTATTGAAGAGGCAGAAGAATTATTAAAGGAAGAAAAAGAGGAATATATAATTCCATTGAAAATTACAGTTGCAGAAAAAACTGTGAGTGATTTAGGAGAAGATGCTTTTCCAAATACATTAGGAAATTTTACAACGAGATATGATGCAAGTAATAAAAATAGAAGTAATAATATTTATTTAGCTTCAGAAAAAATAAATGGAACTATAATAATGCCAGGAGAGACTTTCTCATATAACCAGGTTGTAGGAAAAAGAACAATAGATGCGGGATATAAGGAGGCAGGTGCATATGCTGGAGGAAAGGTAATTCAGGAAATTGGTGGAGGCATTTGTCAAGTATCATCTACTTTATATAATGCGGTATTATATGCTGATTTGGAGATTGTAGAAAGAAGTAATCATTATTTTGAAACATCATATGTGACGGCTGGAAGAGATGCAACGGTATCGTGGGGAACAGTTGATTTTAAATTTAAAAACAATAGAACTTATCCAATAAAAATTGAAGCAGTTGCGAAAAATGGTATTAATAAAATATCAATATTAGGAATAAAAGAGGAAAAAGAATATGAAATTGTGATACAGTCAAAAGTTACTTCAATAATTGAACAGGAGATAAAATATGAAAATGACTATTCTATACCATATGGAGAAGAAGAAGTTGAACAACAAGGTCACAATGGTTGTACTAGCAAAACATATATAATAAAAAAATTAAATGGAGCTACAGTATCAACTGAAGAAATAACATCCGATTATTATCACGCATTAGATAAAATAATAAAAAAAGGAATGAAACGATAAAATTAATAAGTATTTTTTGCGAAAATGCAAATAAATACTTATTTTTTTGTTGACAAAATAAATATGAAGTGTTACAATTAGATTTGTGCATGTATCATAGATTTTATATTACCTAAAAGATTGTACAGTGCATAAATAATATGATATATGCACCATTAGCTCAGCTGGTAGAGCAACTGACTCTTAATCAGGAGGTCCGCGGTTCGATCCCGCGATGGTGCACCAAAAATTAAAGAAGTACTAAAAAAGTGCTTCTTTATTTTTCTAGCAAATAACATTTTAATATTGCATAAAAACTATTTTAGAAATCAATAATTATCATTAATATTTTTTTATAAGAAATTAAAATAGTATTATAATTTAAAAAAATGTATAGTAAAAAATTAATTGTAAATTAAAAACAATTAATTATAAATAAAAATAATTAATTATAAATTTAAAATAATTAATTATAAATTAAAATAATTATTATAAATAAAAAATAATTAATTATAAATAAAATAATTATTATAAATTAAATAATAATTAATAAGGAATAAAAAATAATTTAAATTCGAGATTATATTTGATAATTTTATAAAAATAAAACCACATTTAAAATAAATAAGTATAAATTATGGTGTGATTTTTTATTTTTAAATAACAAAAGTTAGAAGAAAAGTATAAGTGACAAAGGTGAACATAAAAAAGAAAAATGAAATTGAAATGATTAACTTTGATGTTATAAAATTGAAAATTAAAAATGAGAGAAAGTGAAAAATAATTAAACGATTCATTTTAAAACTAAAGACAGATTGTAAATATACTATAAAAAAATTACAAAGAAAAAAAGAAAAGATGAACAATATTAAGCAAGGGAAATAGGCAATTGCTAAAAATCTTAAAGATCAGACTAGAAATTTTTGAGAGTAGACATAATACAAAACAAGAAGATTTCATGGAAACATAATAAAAACATAAGATAGCAGGCCTATTTTGAAATTGTAAATTAATGGCAAAATAAATAGCACAAATTAGATAAGAAAATATGTTATTCAAAATATATAAAAGTTTTAAATATGCCTTTTATGAAATATTTTATTTAAAAATAATATTATCTTTTATCTATAGAATGATAAAATAAATTAATAATAAAATTAAAATTAAAAGTTAAGAATAAAAAATAATTTAATAATATTATTTGTAGATTTAAAGTTAATTTTTTTATTAATAATTTTTTTATAAGTTTTTAGTATTAATTTAAATTTTTAATAAAATAATTTTAAATATTTATTTTATATTATCTTTTTATATAAGAAATAAATATATTAAAATAAAATTAATTTTAATAAATATTAAAAAAAAATAATTATTAATTTAATATTAATTAAATATACCATATAAATTGATTGAAAAAAAGCTAAAAATAATGTATAATATGTATGTTAAATTAATTTAGGAGGAAAATAATGTTAATTGCAAGTGGCGTAACAGTCAGATTTGGAAAAAGAACACTTTTTGAAGATGTAAATATAAAATTTAATAAAGGGTGTTGTTATGGAATTATAGGTGCAAATGGAGCAGGAAAATCAACTTTTTTAAAAGTACTTTCTGGAGAGTTAGAGCCTAGTAAAGGAGAAGTTACTAAGGAAAAGACTGAGAGAATTTCTGTATTAAAACAGAATCACTTTGCTTATGAAGATGAAACAGTAATGGATACTGTTATAATGGGTAACCAAGAGCTATACAATATAATGAAAGAAAAAAATGAAATATATGCTAAACCAGATTTTTCTGAAGAAGATGGAATGAAGGCTGCAAAATTAGAAGAAAAATTTGCAGAACTAGATGGTTGGAATGCTGAATCTGATGCAGCTATTTTGTTAAATGATGTTGGAATTGATGCAGAGAAACATTATAAATATATGAGAGAACTTGAAGCAAAAGAAAAGGTTAAAGTCCTTTTGGCACAGGCTCTATTTGGCAATCCAGATATTTTATTATTGGACGAGCCAACAAATGATTTGGATTTGAAAACAATAAATTGGTTAGAGGAATTTTTAATTAATTTTGAAAATACCGTAATTGTTGTTTCACATGATAGATATTTTTTAAATAAAGTTTGTACAAATATAGCAGATGTTGATTATGGTAAGATAAAGGTGTTCCCTGGAAATTATGATTTCTGGTATGAGTCTAGTCAATTATTGCAAAAACAAATGAGAGAGCAGAATAAGAAGAAAGAAGAGAAAATAAAGGAATTACAAGCATTTATTGCAAGGTTTAGTGCTAATGCTTCTAAGTCTAAACAAGCTACTTCAAGAAAGAAATCATTGGAAAAAATTCAATTAGATGAGATTGTACCATCTAATAGAAAATATCCTTATATAGATTTTAAACCAGATAGAATGCCAGGAAATGAAATTTTACAAGTTAAAAATATTTCTAAAACAGTCAATGGAGAAAAGATTTTAAATAATGTGTCCTTCACTGTAAAGCCAAATGATAAGATTGCTATTGTGGCAGATAACGAAAATGCTAAAACTGTTCTTTTCCAAATAATTGCTGGTGAGATGGAGCCTGATGAAGGTAAAATTATATGGGGAACTACGATTACAAATAATTATTTTCCAAAAGATAATAATTATTTATTCCAAAGTGATTTGTCTATAACTGATTGGCTTAGACAGTATTCTAAAGACCCAGATGAAACTTATGTAAGAAGCTTTTTAGGAAGAATGTTATTTTCTGGAGAAGAGGCTTTAAAGGCTGTAAATGTATTGTCTGGAGGAGAGAAGGTTAGATGTGTTCTTGCTAAGATGATGCTTTCTGGAGCAAATTTCTTAATCATGGACGAGCCAACTAACCACTTGGATATGGAGAGCATTACAGCTTTGGATGATGGAATGGTTAAATTCCATGGAAATATGATATTTACATCTCATGACCATCAATTAATGCAAACTGTTGCAAATAGAATTATTGATATAAAAGAAAATGAGGTTATAGATAGAGAAGTGTCGTATGATGAATATCTAGGTATTGAATAAAAAATTATAAAATTTTTGAGATAGAATTTTATTAAAAAAATAGTTAATTTATTTAAATTTGAAATAATAATGATAAAAAGAGTCTTTATTGAATAGCAATTTAGATTCTTTTTTATTGTTCGCTTTAATTTTAGAAAATATTGTGATATATTAAGGAAAACTTGATTAGGAAAGAGGTAGAATAATGGATAAAATATCGGAAATTATAGCAGATGAATTGGGTGTAAAAAAGAGCCAAGTTGATAGTACCATAAAATTGATTGATGATGGAAATACTATTCCATTTATTGCGAGATACAGAAAGGAAGCAACAGGAGGTCTTTCAGACGAGCAGTTAAGAAATCTTGGAGAGAGACTTACATATTTAAGAAATTTAGAGGAGAGAAAGCAGGAAGTTATTAAATCTATTGATTCACAAGGAAAACTTACTGATGAAATTGTGAAGAATTTGGAACAAAGCAAGACTCTTGCGGATGTAGAAGATATTTATAGACCTTATAAGCAAAAGAAGAGAACCAGAGCTACTATTGCCAAGGAAAAAGGTTTGGAAGAACTTGCAAAAATAATATTGGCACAAGATTCTAGTGTAGATATTGATGAAGTAGCCAAGAGCTTTATTAATGAAGAAAAAGGCGTAAATGCTGAAGAAGACGCCAGGAGTGGAGCATTAGATATTATTGCAGAGGCCATTTCGGATGAGCCAAAATATAGAAAACAAATTAAACAAATTTGTTACAGAGATGGAATTATAACAACAAAAGCAGCTAAACCAGAGGAAAAATCGAGTTATGAAATGTATTATGATTTTGCTGAAAAGGTTAACAGAATTCCAAGCCATAGAATATTGGCAATTAATAGAGGCGAAAAAGAAGAGTTTTTGAAAGTAAAAATAGAAAAGCCTACTGAAAAAATATTGGAATTAATTGAAAATGATATAATTAAGGATAGAAATAGCCAATATGTAAATTTATTGACGGCTTGTGTTGAAGATAGTTTTTCAAGATTAATTGAGCCATCAATAGATAGAGAAATTAGGTCAGATTTAACGGAAAAGGCCGAAGAGCAAGCAATAAAGGTTTTTGGAAAAAATGCCAAACAATTATTGCTAACTAGTCCGATAAAAGGCAAAACAGTTATTGGATTTGATCCAGCCTACAGAACTGGCTGTAAGATTGCTGTAATTGATGAAACTGGTAAGGTACTTGATACTACAACAGTATATCCAACAGAACCACAGAACGATGTTGAAGGAGCTAAAAAAGAATTAACAAAATTAATTGCAAAATACAATGTAGATATGTTTGCAATTGGAAATGGAACGGCCTCAAGGGAATCAGAGCAATTTGTATCTGATTTAATTGCCGAGATTAAAGAAAAATATAATAAAGATTTAGTTTACGTAATTGTATCTGAGGCAGGCGCTTCTGTATATTCTGCATCAAAACTTGCAACAGAAGAATATCCAGATATTAATGTTTCTCTAAGAGGAGCAATCTCAATTGCCCGTAGACTTCAGGACCCATTGGCAGAACTTGTAAAGATAGACCCAAAGGCCATTGGTGTGGGACAATATCAACATGATGTAAATCAAAAGAACTTAGAGCAGAGTTTAACTGGTGTTGTAGAAGATGCTGTAAATAGCGTAGGCGTAGACATAAATACAGCCACACCATCACTTTTAGCATATGTATCTGGAATTAACAATGGTATTGCTAAGAACATTGTGAAGTATAGGGAAGAGAATGGAAAGTTAAAAGAAAGAAAAGAGCTTTTAAAAGTTCCAAAGCTTGGAAAGGTTGCATATGAGCAATGTGCAGGTTTCATAAGAGTTCCAGATGGAAAAAATCCATTAGAAATTACAGGAGTTCATCCAGAGAGTTACAGTGTTGCAGAAAATTTATTAAGTAGGATTGGATATAAATTAAATGATTTAACAAATAAAGAAAAATTTGTAGAGATTAAGTCTGAGCTTGCTGAATTAAATAACAGTAAAAATATTAAAGAACTAGCAACAGAGTTAAATGTTGGTGAACCAACTTTGCAAGATATTATAAATGAATTGATGAAACCGGGAAGAGATCCAAGAGAAGAGATGCCTAAGCCTATTTTAAGGGCAGACGTACTTAAGTTTGAAGATTTAAGAGATGGCATGATTTTAACTGGAACCGTAAGGAATGTAACTGATTTTGGAGCTTTTGTAGATGTTGGAGTAAAGCATGATGGATTAGTACATATTTCAGAAATGAGTGAAAATTATGTAAAAAACCCTTCTGATGTCGTATCTGTTGGTGATGTAGTAAAAGTACAAGTAATTGGAATAGACCAAGAAAGACAAAAAGTAAAATTAAGTATGAAAATAAAATAACAAATAAAGAAAAATTTATATTTTGTAAAGCCTCGACACGTTATACATTGCCGGGGCTTATTCGTATAAAAAAAGAGGATTAGAAAGTTTTTTATATATTTATAAAAAATAAAGATGTATTAGGGTATGAATAATATTAAAAAATAAAAGCTTCAATAGACTGAAGCTTTTTAACATAATTAATGTTTATTTGTATTTTTCCTGTATTTCACGTATTAAGTCAAAATCGTTATCCATTATATCAAGGAAAACTTTTGCTATGTTTGGATCAAACTGCGTACCAGAACATCTTTCTATTTCTGCTCTAACTACATCTATAGGCAATGAATCTCTATAAGATCTTTTTGAAGTCATAGCATCGAAAGTGTCGGCAACTGCAGCAATTCTAGCTACATAAGGAATATCATCTCCAACTAATTGACTAGGGTAGCCACGTCCATCATAACGCTCATGATGATGTTTTACAATAGGCAATATATCTGTGAAAATTGCTGCATCACCTAACATATGCACGCCAATCATTGGATGATTTTTTATTTGAGAATATTCTTCATCACTTAATTTTGATTCTTTCAAAAGAATACTATCTGGAATTCCTATTTTACCAATATCATGGAATAAGCCACCAATTTTTAGAATGTGAAGAGTTTTCTCGTCTAATCCTAATTTCTTTCCAATCAAAACAGAATATTCAGAGACTCTATCAGAATGACCTCTTGTATAAGGATCTTTTGCTTCAACAGTTTGACGAAGTATTCCAATTGTATCTAGATAAGCTCTCTCAAGTTCTTCATTTTTATCATGTAATTGTTTATTTATTGTTTTTATTGTATTCATTTGTTCAATTGATTTTATTCCTGACTCAATCAATAATAATAATTGATCAAATTTATCACTTTTTTCACAATATCCTTGAATTTCCAATCTTTTAATTGTTTCAAGAGGTGGAGCTAAATCCTTATGACCTGTAAGCAATAAGATATATAAATCTTTATTAAATTTTCGTATTTCTTCTACAACTTCATCACCGTGAATTGGATCCATCATAAAGTCAAGAATCATCATATCAAAATGCTCATTACGCACACGTTCAATAGCTTCCAATGGATTTGTTAAACCAGTGAAATCATAACCTGAACGCTTTAAAAAAATAGATAGTGAGTCAACAATACCTTGTTCGTCATCGACAACGATAATTTTGTAACCATTTGACTCTGCTGTTATCATGTTTTTTCTCATAATAGATACCTCAAAAATAAAATTACTGATGCTATTATAATAATAAAAAAATAAAAATGCAATAAATTATGAAAAATTTATTGCAAAGGAAGTATTACATTAAAGGTTGTACCTTTATTTACTTCTGTTTCAAATGTTATATCTCCATTAAAATGGCCTTTTATTGTAGAGTAAGACATAAACATTCCAAGTCCAGTACCATTTTTTCCTTTGGTAGTTATCATTGTGTTAAATAATTTGTCTTGTACTTCTTTTGTCATTCCACAACCATGATCTATTACGGAAATAATTAAGTTATTATCTAATTTCTGTGCTAAGACTTTTATTTCTTCACCTTTACGTCCATTGTAAGATTGAATTGCATTTGTTATTAGATTGTTTATAACCTGTACTAGACTGTTTATATCGCCTACAAGAGTAGTTGCTGATGGAACTTGTACATCTAATGTAAGTGTTAAAGATGCATTGCTAATTTCGTGTTTCATCAATATATTAACTCTCTTGAATAATTCATCTACTGTAAATGCATTATTTTCATTTTCAGAAAGATTAACAGCTTGACCCTTAACGGCTGTAATAATGTCTGACATATATGATGTATATGAGTGAATTTTTGTTATCCATTCTCTCATATCATTTGCAATTGCATGGTGGTCATCATTCGTTACTTCTGGATCACCAATTGAAGCATCATATTCATTAATTAAATCTGTAAGTCCTTCGGCTGCACCAGAAATAGACATTATAGGAGTTTTTAAGTTGTGTGAAATTCCACCTATCAATTGTCCAAGTGATGCTAGACGTTCTTTCTCCATAAGCATATCTTGATTGCCTTTAATTTGATTAATATATTGCATATTTAAGTCTTGAACAATATTTAATTCGTTTTCAAGTTCACCTAATTCATCGTCCGAAGTTATTGGGAGTTTAGTAGTTTGGCTTAGGTCCTTGTCTGCAATATTTTTCAATCCTGTTGAAACGTTTTGAATGTTTTTTACCAATGAAGATGAAATTAGGTAAATTGTTAATAATGCAAATAAAAACAATGTAAAAGCAAGTACTAATAATTGCAAGAATGTAGTGAATGATGCAATTTCGTAATAAATACCAACAGTATAAACTTGGTTATTGTAATTAAATGTTTGAATGACTGCTTGAGAATCTATTGTGTAAGATTCATATACTGTATTATTGTATGTAGATGCTAAGTCATGCATATATTTAACGAAGAAATGGCTTAGTTGTGTTCCATTACTTGTTTCAATAGTTCCGTCAGGATATTCTATAAAACAGAAGGTTGTATTTGCATTGTAATATCTACTTAAAATTGAATTAGCTGTATCTATGTTAGGTAATTGTCTTATTTCATCTACAGAATTTGATAAGGCAGAAGCATAATAATTATGTAACAAAGATTCTTTTTCTACGGTTAATCTGTAATAACCAAATAGAGAAAGTATTAGGGCTATAACCAAAACGCTAGGAAACAGCTGGAATATTAGTTTCATCTTTAGAGATCTGTTTTTACTTTTTTTATCAGCTTCGCAATATTTAGATGTTTCAACAAGTACAGGATAAAAGGTTCTTGTTGTAAGCAATAAAAATATAGATGCAATAAAAGTAGAAAAACTAAATATAATAGTTCCCATTTTAAATAGTAAAATTGCAGGATGACTTCCTGTTGCCATTAAAATTGCAAGTAAAATTAATGTTGGAACAATTTCCATAGCAATATATAAACTATAAGGAAGGTGTAAAGCTTGATGTCTTACCTTTGCAATTTCCTTAGGATTCGGATTTTTGTTTTTCCACCATTTATCTGTTTTACGTAGTGTGAATTTTAAGTAAGCTGTAAAGAAAAGTGCAATTCCAATAACGACCAATAAATATTGATACTTATAGTATAAAATAGATACTTCTTTATCAAACTGGGAGTTTATGGCTCCTGGTGGATAATTTAAAATAATAGGAATAATTTTATATAATAATACAGCAAAAGCTGAGAAAATTATTAAGAAATATAAAATTAATCTATTAGAAATACTTATATTATTAAATTTTTCTTTTAATTTTTTCATTTGAACACCTCGTATTATTTAATAAAGCCTACATCCTGCATATATTTAATTAATTTTTTGAAATAATCATAATTTAAATCAGGCCAATAGAAACCTAAACTATTTAAATACTTACACGTGATGTAATTATCTTCTTTTATTATGTGATTATATATCATGTCATTATTCTTTGTAAAGTCATTAATGATACCGCTAATTTTATATTGGTTGATTTCATCTGTTGAGATTGATTTTACTAAATTCATGAAATCTTTTTCTGAGATAACTTTTATATTATAACCTAATGTATCCATGTAATTCAATAATGATTTTGTCGTAATTGTATTTGGATTGTAAATATGGAAAATTCTATTTAATCCATTATTTGACCAAATTATTTTAACTAGGGCTTTGCTAGCAAAATCAACTGGTGTGAACTCCAAATCATTATCCAGTATTGAATCTGGAATTGCAGAAATTTCAACTAATGATTTTAATCTTGAGTATATTGCATTTTCTGATATGTTGTTTTGAAAATGTCCATCCGAGTAACGGCTTGATAAATCCCCAATTCTAAAAATCGTAGCATTTAACCCTTTTGAAATTGCTTCTAGTACTAAAGATTCTGCAAACAATTTGCTCCTAGAATATACGTTTTCAGTAAAATCTTGGTTTACATAGAATGACTTTTCGGTAAATGTAACGTCTGTTAAACTCTGCTCTAGAAGATAGTTACCAGAAATAGTCATAGTTGAAATGTAGTAAAGTGGAACATTAATAGATCTACATAAATCTATTATTTTTTGAGTTCCTCCGATATTAACATCTGCAAATAAATTATAATCACCATAATGTTTTACATTTGCTGCAGAATGTATAACTAAATTTACATCTTGTTTTAGTTTTTCGTAGTCCTCGGCTGATATACTTAAATTATCAACTATCATATCAGAATTCACGCAAGTTACTATTTGTTTTGCTATATTATCATATTTTGTACCAAAGTAAAAATGTAGTGTTCCAAGTAATCTTTCATTTATATCTTGATGATACTTCGGTCTAATTAAACAATATATTTTACTTATTTTTTCTGAATTTTGTAAAAGTTCTGCTAAAATATGTATTCCTAAAAATCCGGTAACACCAGTTAAAAGTACACATTTTTTTGAGTTTTCTTCTACTCCAGATTCAGAGGTATTTAAGCTTTTTGCAATATCATTTAATGAATTTAATCTAGTAATATTTGATAATTTATTATCGGTGGTAGCACATAGGACTTTGTCATATAATTCTCTAACGGTAGGGTTTTTATAAAAATCGTAAACCTTTAAAGAAATTTTATATTGAAATAAATCTGTTAAAATACTTATTATAGACAAAGAATCAGCCCCATAATCAAAAATATTATCATCAATACCAAAGTTACTGATTCCTAACTTCTTTTTAATAGAAGAAACAATATTTGCTTCTATTATGTTCCTTGGAGGAGCGTGAATAGAGTCTGTTGTTTCAATATTTAGGCTATATTTTGCAAGTTCTTTTTTATCAATTTTTCCGTTAGGAGTAAGCGGTAATTTATCAAGTACCATAAAATAAGTAGGAATCATATACGTTGGAAGTCTATTGGCAATAAAATCTCTTAATTGTCCAATTGCAATTTTTTTATCGGAAGAGATATATGCAACAAGCACTTGAGCATCTGAAATTTCACGTACAATTACAGAGGATAAAATATTTGCACTTGTATCGAAAGAATTTATGCAATTTTCTATTTCACCGAGCTCAACACGTAATCCTCTTAACTTTATTTGATTATCAGATCTACCCTTGCAAATAATATTTCCATAACTTGTCCAGAATCCAACATCACCAGTTTTATACATTATATAACCATCTATAAAAGGATTTTTTAAATATTTTTCAGAGGTTAGGTCATCTCTACCAATATATCCTTTGCCAACACCATCGCCTGAAATATAAATTTCTCCAATACAATTAATAGGTAAAACATCCAAATTATCATTTAAGATATATATCTGTGTATTATTAATAGGCTTTCCTATTGTAATCCTATCTAAGTACGTAACGTCAGTAACTGTAGAGAAAATGGTTGTTTCTGAAGGACCATAGCCATTATAAATTGTACAATTAGGGCTTACCTTTAATATTTTATCTACTAGTCGCCTTGGAAGTTGTTCTCCTGCAAGCATAATATATTTTAAACTGCTAAACCCATTTATCATAGAATTATCTAAATGAAAATTCATAATACTTGGAGTAGATTGAATAATTTCGATATGGTTATCAGAAATTAGTTTTTCTATTTTTGTCGTAATCTTTTGTTCAAAATCATCTGTAATAAACAATTTTAATCCACCACATAATGAAACAAGAGTTTCAAAAATAAATATGTCGAAAGACATTGTTGTAATGGAAATAATGCTATGATATTTTCCATCTTTTAAATATGAAATCTTATTAAACATAGAATTAATAAAATTATTTAAATTTTTATGTGTCAACATAACACCTTTAGGGCTACCTGTTGAACCAGATGTAAAAATCAAATAAGATAAATCATCTTGAGCAATATCATTATTTAAATTATTATCAGGTAAATTATAAACAATTTCATTACATAAATCTACAATAATAATTAGTTTCTCAAAACCTAATGATTGTACTTTGCTAGATTGCTTTTGAAGTGTAATTATTGCATCGCAGTTACTATTTTCTAAAATATAGTTAATACGCTCTTCTGGATATTCTGGATCAATCGGAATATAAGAAGCGCCTGCTTTTAAAACTGCAAGAATTGAGATTATCATTTCAAAAGAACGGTTAACAATAATTCCAACAATAGATCCCTTTCTAATTTTATTAGTATTCAAATATCGTGCTAAAGAATTAACCTTTTTATTTAATTCTGAATATGTCATGGTTTTCATTTTAAACACTAAAGCAATATTATTCGGATTTTTTTCAACTTGTTCTTCAAAAAAATCAACAATCGTTTTATTGTGATTATACTCTAAATAAGTATCATTAAATTTATTTAAAATTAAATCTTTTTCATCATGAGTTACAATATTTATTTCCCCCAAAGTAATATTAGAAGACATTAAAATTTGATTAATAATATTTAAAATTCGATGGTGAATGTTATGGATATCCGCTAAAGAATATTTATTCAATCTAAAATCATAAGCAACGTTTAAAGAGCCCTCGTCATTCATATCGAAAATGTGAATTTGCATAGAATCAGCGACATTACCATTAAAAGTCCAGTTTACAGAATAAGGGACTTCACAAGAATTTCTATTTGTTTTTGAATTTTGGTATGAGATTAAAATGTCATACAAATTAGGCTGATTTGGTTTGCTCTTTCTAATATGTTCCAAAATATTTTGATATGGATATTTTTGATGTCTAAACATAGATAAAGAGTCAAGACTAATTTTCTGAGCAAACTCAACAAAAGTCTTGTCATTTTGAATGCAAAACTTAAATGGCACAGTACTAATAAACATACCAGGCGTATTTTTCTCTAAAAAAGTAGTTCTGTTTAATATTGGTGTTCCTAGAATAAAATCATTTAAGTTAGAAACCTTTCCAATATAAATAGCATAAATAGCCATAAAAAAGTTGAACAAAGATAATTTGTTATCCTTGCAAAAAGAATTAATATTATTTAATAAAAAATTATTTATTTCAAAAACTTGTCTTTCTGCATGGCTCGACTCCGCAGAAGATTCTATTAAAGATGGAATAACTCCAAACTCTGGAACTGTTTGAAATTGTTCTTCCCAATATTCTTTATCTTTTTCAAATTTTGGGCTAGTTAAATATTCATTTTCTGAGTTTATATAATTAGTATATGAGGTAGGAATACTCTTAATTTCTTCATCTTCATTTAATATCGATGAATATGTTGTCATAATTTTACTTGCCACTAGACTTGCTGTACAAGCATCTGCAATAATGTGATGAGCCTTAACAATGAAACCGCCTTCACCAGTTAAAATTTGGAAAGGAGTTATTGAAAATAAAGCATCTCCTAAAATATTAAACGGAGAAGTTGCAATTTCTTTTTCAAGATTTTTGAGCTCAATATTATTAGAAACATTTAAAACATCAAAATGTTTCTCACAAAAATCTTGAAAGAATTGTTTTACTTCTCCGTTTTTATCTAAACAAAGCTTTATTCTAAAGCTATCATTATCTTTTAAAAAAATATTAATAGCTTTAGATAAAACGTCAAAATTTACTATATCGTCAATTAAAACTGTACCACATATAACATTAATAGATGTACCTCTATAGAACTGCTCTGTAAGCCAAATTGACTTTTGTGGATTTGTTAGATCATATAATTCCATAATTTATTCACCCTTAATTTTCTTCATTTCTTCGTGTCTTTTTATCTTTTGTGTAGTAGTTTTAATTAATGGAACATCAGTTAAACTGAATTCCCTAATATATTTGTAAATTGGTAAGTTTTTATTTATAATCTTAATTTCTTCTTCAATTACAGAACGAACATCATCAACTGTAGCCAAATTATTTTTTTCCATATTATCCTTTGAATAAACAATCTCGGCACAAATTTTATCATTATCCTCATAAACCATTGATTCTTCGACTATATCAATTTTATTTATAAGTGCTTCAATTTCTTCTGGGAAGACTTTTTTACCATTACTTAAAACTATAAGGTCTTTTTTTCTACCAGTAATGAAAAGTGAGCCATCTTTACCGAATCTACCTAAATCTCCAGTACAGAACCATCCTTCTTTAAATGCTTGAGCAGTTGCACTTTCATTATTGTAATAACCAAGCATTACATTAGGTCCTTTTACTAAAATTTCTCCAGTACCAGTTTCATCAGGATTATCTATTTTTACTTCTTCATTGTATAGAACGTAACCAGAAGAACCAGTCTCAAAATGGTATTTATCACTTTCACATGAAATTACTGGTGCTGTTTCTGTTAGTCCGTAACCCTGAAGCATATCTATACCTAACGTATTAAATAAATGAATAATTTTTTTATCTGTTGCAGCAGAACCATAAATAATAGTTCTCATTTTTCCACCAAAGTTATCTAATACTTGCTTAAACAACTTTCTTCTAATATCTATATGGAAAAACATAAGAAAATTAGAAAGAGCACATAAAAATTTAAATGCGGTATATTTACCAGATTTTTTTACTCCTCTTATTATTTGTCTATACATTATCTCTAAAACTGCAGGAACGCATACTAGGCCACTAATCTTATATTCAACCATATTTTTTCCAATATCCTTGATACTATCTGCAAAGCAAAGTCTAAAACCAATATAATAGCAAAATAAGAAACTAGCAAGACAAGCTAAAGTATGGTGAAGAGGTAAGAAAACAAGAATGCTATCATCCTTTTCATATTTAATTAAAGTTGTCATTGCTGAAACGTTAGAGCAAATATTATATTGTGAAAGCATTACAGCTTTTGGATTGTTTGTTGTGCCAGAAGTATAAATTAATACAGATAAATTATCTTTATCAATAGAAATACTATCGTATTTTGAAGAATTGCTTTCAATAAGTTTTTTGCCATCTTTTAACAATTTTGAAAATGATAGAATTCCATTTTCATCTTCATTATAATCCATACAAATAAAATATTTAACATTCGAATCTTTAGATGTTATTACATCTTTTGCAAGATTTAGACGTTTTTCATCAAAAATTATAGCATCAACTTGACTTTCTAAGATTAAGCGAAGTTGTTCAACTTCTGGAAGCATGAAATCTAAAGGGACAACTATACAACCAGCTGTGGCAATTGCGAGGTAACTACAACACCATTCATATCTATCTTGTGAAATAATGGCTACTTTTTTATTTTCTAAGCCTAATTCCAAAAGAGAAGAGCCTAGCTCTTTTATATTATTTTCAAAATCAATAAAAGAAATATTGTGTAGTTCTTTATTTTTTTTCTTAACAGTAAATGCAGTTCTATTGCCAAATCGAGCTGAGCAAGAACTAACTAATTCTCTGAAATTTGTACATTTAGTTTCTTCATATATTTTATTTTTTTTCACTTAAATCACCTACGGTCACATTTTACCATTGTAGAGATGATTTTGCAATAAAAAAGTTGTAATTCCGTAGAAAAAAATCGACATTATTAGTAATAAAAAATTGTGATTTTCAAAATTGCATGAAACACAGCACAAAATAACAAGTGTGCAATAATGCATTATTAAAAAATGCTACAGCTTTTTAATAATACATTGTGTAAACAACAAAATTAAATCAAATGAAGATGATTTGAATAAAACGAAACGCAATGGTAATAATAAGAAAAAATGGATATTGGAGGAATTAGTTTGAGAGAATATAGAGGGCAGAAAATAATTAAAAGTTTAGAAACTATTGCAATAATAATATTAATAATTTCATTTGTGGCATTAGCATATTGCGTGTACATATCCTTCACGACAGAAAAAAATTATGCAAGTGATTATACTGCAGAGCCAACGTCTGTATCGAATAAAGCAGAAGAAAAAGATATTTCTACATTGATAGAAAATGTAAATAATGCCGTTGTAGGAATCTCTAAAATTGCCAATAAAGGGACTACAATTTTCTTACAAAATAGTGCAAGTAATCTAGGATTGGGAACGGGCTTTATAGTTTCAAAGGATGGATATATTGTTACAAATCAACATGTGTCAGGAGAGAAAAATAGTACATGCTATGTAACTTTAGAAAATGGAAAAAATTATAAAGCAAGTGTAGTATGGTCAGACACAGATTTAGATTTAAGCATAATAAAGATAAATGTAAAGAATTTGGATTACTTGCATTTAGGAGATTCAGATAAAATAAAAGTTGCAGAACAAGTCTATGCAATAGGAAACCCAATAGGTTTCGAATTTCAAAGGACTGTAACATCTGGAATAATAAGTGGATTAAATAGAACAATTAAGATAGAAGAAGATAATAAAACATCATACATGGAAGATTTAATACAAACAGATGCAACAATAAATCCAGGAAATAGTGGAGGCCCATTAATTAATATAAATGGGGAAGTCCTAGGAATAAACTCTGTAAAAATTACATCAGCAGAAGGGATTGGTTTTTCAATACCAATAAATATAATAAAACCAATTATAGAAAAATTAACGAGTACAGGCGAATGTATAACGCCCTCACTGGGGGTATTTGCATATGATAAAAACATTGTACCATATATAAATCAAGAACTTGACCAAAATATTAAATTAGATAAAGGCATATATATAGCAGACGTAACAAAAAATTCACCAGCAGAAAAAGTAGGAGTAAAGAGGGGAGACATATTGCTAGAAATAGACGGGATAGAGCTAGAAAAGATGTCTGAACTTAGAACATATATATATGGAAAAAATGTGGGAGAAAAAGTAAACATAAAACTTGTTAGAAGCAATAAGGAATATCAAATATCAGTAACTCTTGCAAAAAAATAAAAACCTGCCGAAAGGCAGGAACCGTACACGGTTTTTGGAAAAAGCTAAACAGAAGAAAATTTGAAGGCATCGGCCAAAAAATATTTGGTAAAGCCGTGAAGCTTAACAATATTGTAATGTCCGAAAGTCCATTCATCGTCTACAGGATACGTTTTACCAAACTCCAACATCTCGTTGGGGTCTAAACATGCCCATACCTTAGGGACATTCCTGTTAACGAACTTTGCCTGTTTCACTTTTTTCCGCATGGTATAACCTCCTTTAATTGTAGCAGGATATTTTCTCTTGTGAGAAAATAATATAAAAACCATAACTTTATTTTAACATGGAAATAAGAAAATAGCAATAAAAACAACAAAATACTTTACATAAAACGTTTGAATAAAATAAACTGATACAAGAAGCAGTAAAAAGTTTATAAAATTAAATAAAAATATCAAAAAAATATTGCAAAAAATTAAATTCTGTGATATATTAAATAAGTACTTTTTAAAAGGTACTTATTTCGAGGTGTAGCGCAGTTGGTAGCGCGCGTGGTTTGGGACCATGAGGTCGCAGGTTCGATCCCTGTCACCTCGACCAATTTGAAGGATTTTTTAAGAAATTCTAGAAAATTTCAAAAAAGTCTAAAATGTGAAAAGACACATGTTTGTAAGATTACAGCATGTGTCTTTAATTTTATCAAATTCTATAAAATTCTTGAAAATACCGAAAAAATTTCAAAAATAAATTTCAAGAATTATTTTTTATCTTAAAAAATTTCAAGAAAATTTCAAGAATAGCAATCCCTTATCCCATTTGGATTAGGAGGAATTTCAATGTTAACTTTTGTACCCCATAAAATTAAAGAAGACTACAAAAAAGTAGAATTCTATCGTGTAAATAAAGAACTTTGTAATAATGAAATTTACAAAGATTTATCCCCTACAGCAATTCTATTATATTCGTTATTATGTGATAGGCTATCGCTTACATATACTAATGAATTAACAAATAATATTCCTAAAGGTAAAAAACATTATTATGATGAAGATGAAAATATGTATGTGATTTTTACGAGAATCGATTTAGGAGAAAAATTACATGTTGGTAAGTCTGCTATTAGTTCTGCATTTGAGCAACTAAATAAAGCCAATTTAATTAGAGAAAAAAGGCAAGGAAAAAATAAGCCTAATAGAATTTATGTAGGAAAAACTATATCAGAAATAAAAGAAGAATTTATAAATGTGAAGTCTGAAAATCAAACTTCCGGAAGTCCGTTTTTCAGTTATCAGGATGTTCGAAAATCAGACACAAATAAAAATAATAGATTTAATACAAATAATAAATATAACACATTTTATAATTATGAAGGTCGAGATTATTCTGATATGGATTGGTCAAAATTATATGCAAATAATAATTGGAATTAGGAGGAATTTTTATTATGGAGAATGTAAAAAGTAAAATTACTTATCATCAAGAAGGAGATTATTTAATACCAAATTTAACAGTTCCAAATGATGAAAATGAAAACTATCAAATTGGAAAATATGGTCACTTAAGATTAAGTTATTTAAAAAATCATAGAAAAGGCGAATATGAATTAATGAAAATTAATTGTACCTTAAGAAAACATCTTATTGAAATAGATATACAAGCTAAAGAAAAAATTAAATTATTAATAGGTCAATTAAAAGAAGGGGAAAATATATCTGAAGATTTAAAAGATACTAATCCTCTAGAGTGGGTTGGAAAAATGAATAATATAAAAAATCGTGCTGAAGAAATTGTATTAAAAGAATTAATTTATGTTTAATTAGGAGGGGCTGTAATGAGTAATTTAAGAGAAGTTAATGATGATATTTTGAAAGATTGGTTATTGTTTAGAGAAGATGAAATTTCTTCTTTAACATGTGATGAGGATAGAAAACATTGGGTTTATTTTGATGAAATCTCTGAAAGAATTTTGAAAAATGTGCCTAAACAGAATAGGAATTACATACAGAAACAACTTAATTTGCTTGATGATAATTTTATGGATTATATTATGAGAAGTATTATAGGAATGGTTTTTGTGATGGAGTGCAATTGATTGGTAAATGTTTGAAAGATTAAAAATGTGAGCAATTGTATTTGCTCACATTTTTAATCTAAATCAGGAATATTACTATCTAAGCACTTAGCATTTGTATGTGCTAATACTTTACCTACAGCAGTTATACAAACACCACAAGTTTTAATGTTTGTATCCCACCAATTTTTAACTTTTATAATATTAGGATAACTTTCTATAAGTCTACAAAAGTTACTTTTAGCATTATTTATATTTTCTGGCAACTTATCATATAAATTGTAAATTTCATCTAAAATATTATTAACCATATCTTGTTGAGATGATACTAATATTTCTTTTATTTTTTCTCTATGTACAACGTTAATACGTATATGATTTTCAATTAAAGAATCAGAAAATATAGAACTTTCACTAATTCCTATTTTATTTAACAAATCTTTCGCTTTTTGATAATCTTCTGAATTTTTATCTATGCCTGCACAAGAATATCCTGCTAATTCATTTGGAAAGAACTCATCAAAAGACTTATATGTTAAAAATGACTGACTTCTTACAGCTCCAACAATTTCTAAATTATCAATAATTTTGCTATTATAAGGAATTTCTTTATCTCCCAATATATTACCATATAGGTTATCCAATGTTTGTAAACCCTTTTTTATATCTCCACTATTAGGAATAAATTGGTCTACACATAAAAAAATTGTTAAAAAAAGTAATGCATCATCAGAAATTTTATCTGCTACTTCTATTGCTTTATTAGTTGCTGCAATTGTTGTAAAATCCTCCTTTTTATTTACTCTATGTATTAATATTTCTGAAAGTATTTCATAGCAATTACGACTATCAGTACATATTGCTGTTTTTTCAGTATTTCTAAAAAACACCTGAATTGCAGGTTCACTAAAACATTCAATTAAATTTGACTTTACTAGTTTAGGTAAAAATATTTCAGAAAATTCATTTAAGCGTTTTCTTGCAACAGCTTCAGCAACTAATGAATTCTCTTTTAAAGCTATGTCTATTTCACTTTTAACAATTTGTGTTACGTCTTGCACACTCATACCATAATTATTTTCTATTTTTTCTACTTGAATTTGCGTTGAATTGTCTCCTGCTTTTTGTGTTTGAAAATTATTTTCCATTTATATCACCTACTTGAATTTGTGTTGCATTATTTCCTGCTTTTTGATTTTGTGTAATTTTTTTATTATAACCTACAAAATATCCAATTATCCCAGATAATATTGTAGCTATAGCACCTATTATAGATGCGACTATAGTACTATCCATATTGATTTTCTCCTTTTTTTATTTAAATTTCTATTATATAATTCTGATTAATATTGCTACTAACTTAATTATCCAACGCTTTTACAATATTCGTTGCAATTCTATTTATTACAGGAACTACAACACTATTTCCAGCTTGTTTATATAGCTTTGCGTCACTCATATCTGTTGGCAACTTATATTTTTTGGGATATCCTTGAGCATAAAAACATTCGATAGGTGTCAATTTTCTAATTCCATATGGTGTCTTGATTAATGGAACATTGTGTCCTCCTTCTCCCATATTAGCTGTAAGTGTAGGAACTAAATTATTTTGATTTTTTCTTACATATTTTCTTCTCCATTGATAAACCGTTGAATCATCATCCATAGCTTCTTCTAACAATTTATATATATCACCTTTATATTTTCCTTCTGTATAATAATACTTTTCATCTTCTTTTGTCTCAAAGTTAAATACTTTATATATGTTGTTATGTAAGGCTATTGGTAATGGCATTTGAAATCTATCATAATCTTCTTTTTCCCTAAATGCAACTATGTATATTCTTTCTCTATTTTGCGGAATATCACCATATTCACAGGCATTCATAACTTGATACCTTATTTTATCTTTATATCCAGCTTGTTCTAATCTATCAATTATTGTTCTAAATGTTTCTCCATTATTGTGTCCAACCAAATTTTTAACATTTTCTAAAAATATTACTCTAGGTTTTCGTACTTTAAATATTCTTTCCATTTCAAAGAATAAATCTCCTGTACGATCATCATCAAATCCTTTTCTATATCCTGCGACAGAGAAAGATGTGCATGGAAATCCTCCTACCATTATATCAAACTCTGGTATTTCTTCTACTTTAACATCGTGAATATCTCTACAATCAACTTTAGTATTGAAATTTTTTTCATAAGTCTCAACTGCATATTTATCAAATTCATTAGCATATGCAACTTCACATTTATTAGTTTGTATAAATCCTAAATCAATTCCTCCCACACCTGCAAATAAACTACAAATCTTATACATAAAGTCCTCCTTCTGCGGCGCGCCGCAATTTACATCTATAATTTAGTAGAGTAAAGCACTCTACCTTTCTTTAATCATTAACAATTTGACCTCTCCTAATATTAAATTTTACAGTAGGTTCAAGATTTCTCTTTTTTATAATACTTTCAATTATTCTTATGTGAGGTCTTTTTCCAGCCTTTTGATAATCTCCAACTGTTGCAGTCTTTGATACTGGAAGTTTCTTTAGCTCTTCAGAATTAATACCTGTGTCATAAACAAATAACATATTAAAATCTAAATCAAATCTTAAAAATATTAAATCGTCAAAATCGCATCTTGGTCCAAAACTACTTAAATCATAAGCAAAGTTGCTAGTAGCTTTAAATTCATATTTTTTACCATCCTGTGAATATGCATCCCCGCCTGTACTTTTGTTCCAAAGTAAATCTAGGCAATAACATCCCATAGGCTCACTAATAGCATCTGGCATATTAATACCTCTTGAAACTAAACTTTTTACATATGTATTTAAATCTTTCCATTTAAAAAATGCATCACAAGCTTCTTGGATTCGTGGTTCATCAATTTTTATTAAATATTCTTTATTCATTAGTCACCATTAGAGTGCTAAACTCTATCGGCATTATATAATAATTTCTAAAAAATTAAAAGATATTTAGACATATTTTTATAAATATTTTTATAAGAGGGTTTGGGATTTAATCCCATTGTACAGAATTCCGTGTGAACGAATTCAATGCTTGCTAGGACAAGAAATTCAATTTTTCATTATTTTTATGTACTTTTAAAGGTACTAATTAATATACTTAAAAAATATCTATTGGAACATTAACTTAACAATATTTTCGCATAAAAGTACAATTTATAATTCAATATTTAATTCCAAAAAATTATTTATTAGCATGTAAAAGTAATAAATTAATTTCTTATAAATTTCTATAAAATAAAATTTTTTATTTAATGTCCCGTTTTTTTGAATTTTTAGTGGACTTATTTATAGACAAAAAAATAAAAATCAAAAAATTTAAAATTAAATGTATCCTTTTTTTATTTTGTAGTGCTGTTCCTTATAGAAGAATAAAATTTTCAAGAATTTTAAAAACTTCATATTGCAATATTAAAGATCGTACAAGATTTTTAATAATTTAAATTTCAAAAAAGACCATTGACAATGCATAGATGTTATGTTAAATTTGGACTCGAAGGGTGACCATAGAATACCAAATAACTTAAACATCATGCAAAAAAGGGGTAAGTTAAGGAGGTATGATTATGGAAAAACTTGATAATATAGTTATGTATTCGCCAGAAGATGTGAGAAAACTTCTGCATTTAGGAAACACTAAATGTTTAGAATTATTCAATTCTGAAGATTTTCCAAGCATAAAAATCGGACGAGCATTTTGGGTAAAAGCAGATTGTTTGGAGAGATTTTTAAGTGAAAAACATGTTGTTGGAAATAAAAATGAAGATCTATTCTAACGGACAAATAAATCTTCAAATAATAACTATTTACAGGAACACCCTGTACTACATAGTAGTATACATTAAAAATTTTATTGGTACAAGAGTAAAGCAGGGTAGTTTCTTCCTAAAATAAGGAGGTACTAAATGCAACACTCAAAAGGAATTACAGTTGGAACATATACAATAAAAACAAAGAAAAAGGTAAACACCTTGCCTATCTGTCCAACTTGTAAGAATTGTAAAGATAGGTCAATTTGTAGCAATAGAAAAAAACTTACAAAATGTTCTATATGTAAAAATTGTTCAAATGCAGCAGAATGTGATATTTATTATATTTCATCTTGTTCAAAAGCAATATTAAATTTAGGAAGGAGTCCACAAGCAGGAAAAGAAATTAAGAAAACTTTTACTGGAAAAACCGAAGATGAAGCATTATACAAACTTTATCAATTTAAAGATAATGTAAAAAGAAATGGACTACCTAAAAATATTTTACAAAAAACTATGGTTACTATATATTCTTTAGGCTGTCAAATGGAAGAAATAAAAAGGTCTAGAGGTAAAATTGGAACAAACGCATATAGAACAAATATGAGTACATTGAAAAGAATTTCAAATTATGATTTTGCTAATATTCCTATTGAAAAAGTAAAAAGAGAACAAATTGAAGATTTCTTGGAAGATGAAAGAGATAAGTCTAATTCTATAATAAAAAAAGATTATGGAATGCTCGCAAGAATATATGATTATGCTGAAGAAAATGATTATATAAAAAAGAACTTTTTCAGAGGATTTAACAAAATCGAAAAAACTCAAAGTAAAATTGCTACAAAACAGGTAAATCCAATGACATTCGATGAAGAAAAAAGATTTAAAGAATACTTAATGACTGACACTCATCCATATAAAAATCTTATCTTAATTGAATTGTACACTGGAATGAGATTAGGAGAAACATTAGTACTAGATATATCAGATATTGATATAAAAAGTGATACAATTCGAGTTAGTAAAATACTGACACATGATGAAAATCATAAACCTTACATACATGATTCTGCCTTATCTCAAACAAAAGATGGCGCTAGACTTGTTCAGATTAATGATGCTTTTAAAAACAATGTTATTGAAGCAATTAAAATTGCAGAAACAAACGAAAATAACAAAGAAAAATTATTATTCTGTCAAGATAATGGCTCACTTATTTTAGAAAGTAGTGTAAATAGTTATTTAAAACGAGTTGCAAAAGAAATAGGCTTAAGTTATTGGAAACAATTTAGTTCTCATAGATTAAGACATACATTTGCAACAAGATGTATTGAAGCAGGAATTTCTCTTCCTGTGCTTCAAACATTAATGGGACATCATGATATTCAGACTACCATTAATGAATATGGTAAAGTTTTTAATTTCTATCAAAGAAAAGAGAAAGAAAAATATATTAATTATGTAACAGATGGAATAATTGAGATATAAGCCTTAAAATTGAAGTTAATTGAGAATTAAATAGATAAAAAATTTCAAGGTCAAATTTCAAGAATAGAATTGAAATTATGAAATGCAGTAATTGCAATAGATATGTGTTGCAAAGAGGTAGTCACCTCGACCATAAAAAGGAGCTTTTTACAAGCTCTTTAATTTTTTTTCTATTTTTAGTCTTTTTTTTTCTAACTTTTTCAAAATTTCTATATATTTGTGTTACTGCATTCAAGTTAAATTATTTAAAATTTATTTCTTCTTCATGTCCATCATTATATACCCAATGAATATATTTAAGGTCTCCACCAATTCTTGTATATTCATTTCCTCCATCTAGAAAGCAAGCTTATTTCATCTAAAGGTACTTTTCCTATCTTCAATGCTGTCCAAGTTTCATAAGATATTGAAATTTCATTTTTCTTAGCATTAATTCCTAGTTTTTTTAGATAATTTATCATTGTATCATTCTTTTAATATGCTTTTTGCCACTTTGTTCGAATCTTCTTCCTAAATATGCTTTCTCTACTTCTGTACCGAAAAATTTACTTTTACACATTCCATCCAATGTTTGTACAAATTCATTTCCTGTAATGCCTCTTTGCAACATTATTTCAATGAATGATTGTAGTTTTAATTTAAAATCATCGGGAATAATATTTTTAGGCAAACTTTTAATTTCATGGATAAATCCTTTTATTGATAAAGCACTTTTTCCATATATAAATTCATAGGCTTTTTCTAATGATGAATCTAGTATATGCTCTTTATCAGATATTGGTTTAATTCCTCTTAATTTTATTCCATTTTTAGCTTTCATCAAGTCATTTGTTGGATCTTGTTTTCCATCAATATTTATTGCTTCAAGTATTGTTGAAATTTTGTCTGTATATAATCCTACAGATAAAGTATTTTATGTATTTGTAAACTTATTCGATTTCAACTAATAACATAGAAATTTTATATTTAAAAAAAATGGTACAGAGAATATACTTTCTCCGTACCATTTTCGGCCTTATTCAGCGCAAGGCAACACTACAAAATTGTTACCATCATGGCTTTTAATGTTAATCTTAGCAGCCTCAGGGTCTACAAAAAAGATCAGGTTGTTAATACTACCAGTGGGAAAATCAACAAATTGTGCGAAAAATTCGTTGATCATGTGACAGCCATCGTAGCTGTCGAGTATCTTAGAGAGCCTGCTCCAGGAATTACCTCCAACGGTACAAAAACCTTTTGCAGAAGAAAGTATCTCGAGCTTTTCGAGTTCATTCTTGTGCAATGCAACCATAGCATCTTGAGGATTGCTGTGTTCCTCAATGTAGTGTTGCTTAAGCTCAATTAGGCTTGTGAGGTCATTTTGCAATGTATTGCCCTCAATTTTCCGCCAAAATTCAGCAGAAGTTTCTTTTGCAGTTTTTTCAGTGTCTTTTACAAAAATCATTGTTTCTATCCTCCAAAATTCTGTAAAAAAGAGTGTCATTAGCATTCTTAAATCATATTGTGCCATTCATCTCCATTTCAAAAAAATGCTTAAATATTATATCACAATTATGTTAAGTTGTAAATGCTATTTGTAAAAGATGCTCATTAATTTTCGTAAGTTAGGCAATTATACGAAAAAAACAAGAATCTAATCTATACAATTAAGTTAGACATGTTGATATACCATATAAAAAGCTTAGTTTAAACTTTAAAATCAAACTAAGCTAAATTTTTTTATTGTCACTTAAAGAAACTAAAATTTATACTGAAGGGGCTATGACTTTAACGAAAGCCTCCGCCTCCGCCACCTCCGCCTCCGAAGGAACCTCCTCCTCCTCCTCCAGAAGAGAATCCTCCACCACCAGAACTGTAACTTTCGGCTCTTGATTTTGCACTATTTGCTTCAGAAATTCCGTGACTTGCACAGGCATTAATAAAGATAATATTATCATATGTATAGAATGCAGATTGTTCTACGATATCAGGATATAGTTCTTTAAATTGTTTAGCAACTTTTTTAGCGATGCCCATCATTTGAGCATATATTAAATAATCTTCAAACAAATTAACTTCAATTGCTGTTCTTTCGACTATTAGTGTATAATCAAGCAAGAAACGTTTTAAGCCTGCAAGTTCAATTGCATGTCGATGAAGTTCATCAGTTGTACAATGTCGTTTACATTTAAAAAATTTAAACACTTTTTCTTCTTTAACAGTTATAAGTCCTTCTGAAGTTAGTCTATCTTCTTCATCACCAATAATTCTATCAAACCAAGATAAAATTTTGCTATAGTGCTTTTTACACCATTTTTCAAATTCGTTATTTTCTAAAAGGCCATCCTCACTTGCATCCAAGAGCATATTAAATAATTTTCTTTCAGTTATATCTTCAAATTCATTTAAATCTACTTCATTTAAAACGACAACTGTACCAGATCTCTTAAAAATTGTTCCGATTGTGGAAACTTCAATTCGAATTTTACCTTCTTTTAACCATTTTAAGATAATTGCACCAAGAATATCGGTTTTATTTTTTATAATATTATATTTGTAGCCAATATAATAAGCCTTATATAAATCATTGTCACAGGGAATATCCCTAAAATAAGGAATCTCTTTTGGCAATTTTGCTCCTGCAAGATTTGAACTAATACTTGAAAAAGCAATAGCAAAAATAACAATTAAAATTGGCAAAAGTGTAAAAAATAGTGAAAATAAAATAGAACCAATACTTACAACTATGGCAAAAGCAGAATTTGTAGAACTATCAGAATATTGTGTAGATCCTTCATTTGCCATATCTAAATAATAATCAAAATTTTTATTGATTTTATTTTTGCAATTAAAAGTTCCAGATGGAAACTGAACTAAAATTGTCATATATTCATTAGTACTTAAAGAACCATCTGATTGCATTTCAATATACCCATCATACACATAAGCTGTGCCACCATAATTACCATAGCCCCAAACACCAACAGAATTAGCAATAGGATTATTTGCATGAATTTTAATGTATGCATTACCAATGCTGTTTGAAAAATTATATGGAATTAGAGTCCAATAAATCATCTGAGAATCGTTAAGTTCAGATACAAAATTGGAAATAGAGTAATTTACAGTATATGTATGAGAACCATATGTGCTAATCCCCCAACAAAGTTCTACACCGTTAGAAATAGTATTAATACCACACTTGTATGCCTTGCTATCTAAAGTGCCAGAAGTATTCCAATAAGACAAAGTAGTGTAGCTCTGCCCATTTTCAGATACAGATAAATTAGAAATTTTAGAACTTCCAAGATTGTAATAAGGGTGATAGACTTCTGTACCCTGATTCGTTTTACAATTCCATACTTCAGTAACTTGTGCATTTCCATTATCATCAACAAAAATATCCATGGAAATTTTGTTAATTGTATTGGCTTTCGCACAATTGCATAAAGATAAAAAAGTAAAAACGAATAAAAACATAAAAAATATTTTTAATTTTTTACTCATGAAAACCCCCTAATATTTAATTTTATTCAATTATTCCATATTGACACAAAATTATCAATATAAAATGAAAAAAAGTCTTGAAAAATATAAAAAAAGCAAGTATAATAATTTACGTAAATAAAAAATGCGATTGTAGCTTAGCTGGATAGAGTACTTGGCTACGAACCAAGAGGTCGGGGGTTCGAATCCCTCCAGTCGCACCATAAAATAGCAGTGCTTAGATAACTGCTATTTTTTGTTGTTTAAAAACACTTTGTTGGGATTCGAAAAGGAAGAATAGAAAAACGTCCAGTGGACGTTTTTCCTGACGCGGCTCGACGAATCCATTCAATCGCACCATAAAATAGCAGTATTTAGATAACTGCTATTTTTTGTTGTTTAAAAACACTTTGTTGGGATTCGAAAAGGAAGAAAATATTTATAAAACATAGGCAAATTGTGTTGAAAAATATGTGTGAAATGTGTTATTATTAACATAATAGTACTTATAAAAAATTTTAGGAGATAATAAATGGGAGACCAATCAAACAAACAACTAGAAAGAGTAAAGAAAATAGTAAAAAAAGCAATTATAACTGCATTGAAGCCAATTATAATAATTGGGCTTATTATATGCTTAATTGCTGCATTTATTTGTTCGATTATGTATGCAATAACATTAGATACAGGAACTTTAAAGGATGGAAGTTGGAACAATGTGCCTTATGCTAGTTCGCAATATGGCAGTAATATTACAATAAATGAGGATGGTATAGCATCAACAGAAATAAGTGCACAAGAAGTTTGGGATAAGCTAATAGAAAACAAGAGCAATATTACAGAATACATAAAAAAACCAGAAACATTAAAAAAATTACTAAATGCAGAAATGGTTACCAATTTTTTGGATACTAGGCAGAATCCTGATGCTCCAATAGATTGGGATTCTATAAATAGTGATACAGAATCCAAAAATATTCAAGGAATTATAAAATTAAAAAGAGCAATGGTTGATGGACAAGTTAAAACATTGGTATATGTTGATCCAGATACATTTCAAAGTTATATAGATGAATACAATGCAACAGGCTCAGAGACAGCAAAACAATTGGCTCTAACTCACTTTACAATAGAAAAAGGTTATGCAGCATCCAATTTTGGTACAGGAGAAACAATTACGGCAGGAACTAGTGTAGAATTGCCTTCTGGACTTGGTTCTGTACATAGCTATATGGGATGGCAAACTATTACTAGTACAACTTCAACGCAATATAAATTAAGAGAACAAGCAGGTATGAATTTTGATGATGAGGGATTTGCTAGAATTAATGGCAGATATGTAATTGCGTGTACATCAACCTATGGAAATGTAGGGGATTATGTCGATTTTTACCAAGAAGATGGAAGTGTAATTCAATGTATTATTGGAGATATAAAAAATCAATCGGACGCAGGGTGCAATGAATGGGGCCATTTAAATGGAACTTGTGTTGTAGAATTTATTGTAAACAAGGACACATGGTATAGTACGGATAAAGGTGGAACTGCAGGCTCTATGCATATTAACCCAGGAAATCAAGGATGCCATCCAGAATGGAATCAAAATATTGTAAAAGTAGTAAATGGAGGAAGCTATTTTGATAATCCAAATTTCGGGAATGAGTCAATTTCAGGAAATGGCACAACAATAACACTGCCTTCAACAGGAAATGCAACTAGTTCTGGGTCAAGTGGAATTTCTGGAGGTAGTGCAACAATAAATGGAGAAACAATGAAATGGCCTGTAGATAGTACAAATATTACTTCGTATTTTGGAGTTAGAAATGACCCAACAAATACGTCAGTTACAGAAAATCACGGAGCTATAGATATTTCTGTACCAACGGGAGCAAATGTATACGCAACAGAAGCAGGAACAGTAATTACGGCTAGATACGGAAGCCCTACAGCAGGAAATTACGTTGAAATAGATCACGGTAATGGTTACATATCAAGATACTTACATAACAGTGAATTAAAAGTTAATGTAGGTGACAAGGTTACAAAAGGGCAGGTAATAGCTCTAGCTGGAAGTACTGGTAAATCTACAGGTCCTCATTGTCATTTTGAAATTAGATATAATGGTGTAAGAGTAGATCCATTGAACTTTAAATATGATAATGGAATGGGTAACGGAATGACAGGATTCGGTTCGAATCCAGATGAAGTATCAACAACAAATAAATATTATGCAAAAGTTGCAACTTGGACAGAAATTTTTGATAAATTAGAGTCAAATGACCCTGAGGTAGAAACATATAAAAAAATTACATATAATATGACTACAACAAGAATAAACTATGAAGAATTTGTAAGTGGATATACAATGCCATTTGAATATTTATGGTCATTTTTAATGGTTGGTCAAGAAGAAGCTTTTGTATCTGAACTAGCGGATTTAGTATATGGTAGTGAAATAGAAATCACTGTACATGATAGTTTATCAATAAATACAACAGTTAATACAGATACATATACAAAACTTAAAAAGGTTATTACAAAAGACGTAAATGTAAATGTAAGGTATGAAGATGATGTGTATACATACGATACTGAAGGAATTCCACATTTGCTATATGTGAAAGGTGGAAATGAGAATAGAACAGGAGGACCTTTTGAAGATGTTGAATCGCACGACTATAAAACAGTTCATACAGTAATTACTAAGACAAATACAATAGAAATAAAATTAACTAAAGCAAATGTTTGGATAGTAGAATATACGCAACAATTTACAAGGCAAAAACTACCTACACAAATTAAGATACAAGATCTTCCTCAAAAAGATGTACCATATTCAGTAACGCCGGAATCGGTTGATGGAAATGATTCACGAGGATTAGCAGAAAAATATAGAGAAAGTGTTGAAAGTGCTTTTTCGGCCCTTCATGATAGAGCAAGTGCAACAATAACAAGTTTAACGAGCGAATATTATACTTCTGTTATAAATAGAAACATAAATGTAAATTCTAAAACAGAGAAAACAATTTATGTAGCATCACCTGCAAAGATAAGAGAAAAGGTTGAGTTGACAGATTCGGATAATAATTTTGTAAAAATTTATACTAATGCAAATCATGCAAAAAATGCTTCAAACATACATAGTGCAGCAGACTGGCTATATTTATTATTAAGTCAAAATAGTAGTACAGCAAACATGGTAGATATTACTAAATACTTACTATATAAGGCTACAAATTCTGATTATGGAGTTCTAAGTTACGATTTTAGCGTGTATAAACCAGAAAACTTTAAAAAATTATATGATAAATTTAGTAATTTAGAAGGCGTGCCAGGAAAGATATATAACTTTTTATTATCAAAAGGAGTATCTACAGCAGGAGCATCTGCAATTCTTGGAAATATTCAAGAAGAAAGCAATTTTGAGGCAAAAGCTACAAATACAAATGGAGGTAATGGATTATGCCAATGGAAGAATGATAGATTTAAAAATCTGCAGGCATGGGCTAAGAGCAATGATAAAGTATGGACAGATGTTACAACACAGCTTGAATTTATGTGGAGCGAGCTTGAAAGTAAATATCCAAGTGTAAAAAATAAAATAATGGGTGCAACAGAAGAAAATTTAGAATATGTAACATGGTATTGGGGCAGATTCTATGAAGGGTTCTTTGTTGGCACAAGTTTTGAAAAAACGAAAAATAATACAGCACAAAGATATCAATATGCACTACAATGGTTTGAACAAGTAAAGTAGGAGGAAACAATGGAAAAATCAAAAAGAATATTAATAGTATTAATCATATTGTTAATGATGATTGCGGTTATAGCTACAATGTTGATTAACGCAAATAAAAAGAACGAAAATTCACATAATAATACTCAAACATCAATAGATGTAGAGCCTGATGAAGCATTTGTAAAAGTGAATAATTACAAAACATACTTTACGGTAAAGGAAATCATAGAAAATTATATTTTATATATGAAGCAAATAAATGGAGATGAATATGTAGATGCTTCAACATTTAATATGACAGTAAGCCAAATTGCTCAAACGATGCAAGAAGATGGGCTAGAAGCACTAAAAGGTATATTGGACGAAAGTTACTTAAAAGATGAAACAGATAATTCTTTAATAAAAATACAAAATGAATATAAACAAGATGGAACATATTCAAAACAAGTGATTTATAACTTAAACATAGATAATATGTATAAATACAATATAGATAACAATATTTCATTAGTATTAGTAGAAGCAAAACTAAATAATATTGAATTTGATTTACTTGTAAAATTAGATAATGTTAATAATACATATTCAATATTTTTAAATGATTTCATTACGAAAAATGACTATGGGAAACATATGAGTGCAAGAAATATTACAATAAGCAAAACGAAGATACAGAAAAACAATTATAATAGTGATATAAGTGTGGAAGGAACAGAACGAGATGTGGTTATCCAGTATTTTTCGGATTATAGAATGAAAATGTTGAATGATACAGAAGCAGCATATCAAAAATTAGATTCAGAATATGCAGAAAGAAAATTTGGTCAATATTCTAATTTTAAAAATTATGTTGACAACAATAAAAATAGTATAGAAGTAGCAAGTATAGATAAATATCAAGTAGTGGAAAACAAAACTGGTAAAGAGTATGTTTGTGTAGATGAAAATGGCAAATACTATATATTTATTGAAAAAGAGGTTGGCAAATACTCAGTTGTTTTAGATACATATACTATAAATTTACCGGAATTCTTAGAAAAGTATAATTCATCAAATGATCAAACAAAAGTAGGTCTAAACATACAAAAAATATTTGATGCAATAAATAATGAAGATTATGAATTCGTATATAATAAGTTAGATGAAACATTTAAGCAAAATAATTTTAAAACATTGCAAGAATTTGCAAATTATGCGGTGCAAAATTTTGCTGGCAAACAGTTAAAATATGGAGAATGCCAACAACAAGGAAGTATGTATATATTTGATATTACAATAACGAGTGGAACAAATCAGACTAATAAGAAAATAATAATGAAATTAAATGATGAAGCAGATTTTGTAATGTCGTTTAATGTAAACTAGAAATAAATATTCAAGTAAAAATATACGCCAGCATGCAGAATAAAAATGCTGGCGAAAATAATAAAAACGGGAGGAAAAATGATGGAAGGTTTCATGCATTGGTATAATTTGCACAGGAAGACTATTTGGACAATAATAGGTGTGGCAGTGTTAATATTTATAATGATAAATGTAATAAATTCAAGTTTAAAACAAAAAGAGCAACCTAGTAATACAGCATCAACGAACACAATAAAAATGAATTCGATTTCGATGGATTCAGATAAATCACCAATAACAGGAAATCAAATTACAAATGACCAAAAAAATACAGTGACAGTAATAGATAATTTTGCAACATATTGTAACAATGGAGATATTGAATCTGCTTATAATTTGCTATCGAGTGATTGCAAAGAGCAGATGTATCAAACTAAGGAAGACTTTAAAACAATTTATTATGAACCAGTATTTGGTAAAGCAAAAAGAGAAATTACAGTGGAAAATTGGGTCGGAAATATTTACAAAGTAAAATTTGCAGAAAATGCACTAGCTACAGGAAACTTTGATGAATCTAATATAACACAAGATTATATTACAGTTGTAAAAGAAAATGGTCAGATAAAATTAAACATAAATAACTATATATGCAAACAGCAAATAAACAGAACACAGGAAGCAAACAATGTAAAAATAAGAGTAGTGGAGGCAAATACATATTTTGATTATCAATCATTTACATTCGAAATAACAAATAATCGTGATACACCAATATTAATAAATGATTCTAATATAGACAGCACGATGTACATAGAGGATAAAAATGGAACACATTATCAAGCATATACACATGAACTTGCCGAATCAGATACAAAAATTTCTGCAGGACAAACACAAACTGTAACAATAAAATATTATAGTAGATATAGTTCAAATAAGATAATAAAATATACAGTATTTGAAAGAATAGTGCTTGACTATGGCGCATATTCACATTACACAAATATTGGAGCATATAAAAACTTTGGAAGTATTAGAATAGAAATACCACAATAGAAATTATATTGTAAATTTGATGTAAAACATAAAACTTCAAAAATGTTAAAAAAATAAAATTATATACCAATTTTCTAGTTGGCTTGATAATTAATAATAAAATAATAGCAGTAGGTTTAGTACCCAACTGCTATTATTTTGTTATGTGGATTATATGTATCTCTTGAAAGACATTCTGAAGATACCAAAGTTCCATTTTTATCATATAAATATTTGTATGTAACTGTTTTGCACCCATTTGAACCACTCTGAATTATCTTAGATTGACCACTTGCAAGTGATGAATCTTTTTGATAAGTAGTTGTAAAAGGAACACTCGAAACGTATTGTGCATCTAATACGACTTTGTAGTCATTATCTGTTTTTAATCCATAAATATAAATTCTTACTTTCTTCCCAGAGGTATTTGTACGTATTCTTATAGGATAATCGCGATTATTTTTAAATTTAAAATCTGGACCGCCCCAAGATACTGTGGCATCTAAGCCTGGTTTTACATATGAAGGCGCAAAACCGTGGTTATACCTTTCAACTATTTCTAAATTAGCATATAAAACTGCATTGTATAGTGTTGAAGAAACCTGGCAAATTCCACCACCAACCTCTTGAACTACTTTTCCATTTGAATATGCAGCTCCTTCTTTAAAACCTGCGGCTTTAGTACGCTGACCAACTATTTGATTATAAGAAGCAGTTTCACCAGGCATTAACACATATCCATCAAGTTTTTTTGCTGCGAGCTCTATGTTTGTAGACCTATTATAACCACTGCTTGTGTATGATGTAGAAAAACTTGAAAGCATATCTGGAAAGGCTTCGTTTCCAATCTGATTTGTTGTAACATTAGGGTATAATGTTTTTAATGGAATACTATATTCGTCTTGTTCTGTTTTTAGCATTTCTTTTGCTTCATCTAATGAAATCTTAAAATCAACACCATTAGAAGAAGGATACACAACATAAGGGTCAACAGTATAAGACGCATCGACTGGAGCTTTATAAATATTTTTATAAATTTCATCTAAATTGATTTTATTTGCTACTGCGTTTTTTACTGGTGCAACTAGTGTTGGTTCATCATTATCAAAATCATTAAGCAATTTAGAAAGTTCTTTTTTGAATTCTTGTTCATCAACAATAACACCGTCTCTACCAGCAGTAATAATCAAATTATTGTCATCATCAATATAATAATCAGGGTTTACGACCTTATCTGGTAGCAATTTATTTATTTCACTAATAACAGAAGATAAAAACTCATTATCAAAATTTATATTAGTAGAAATATTGTAATTATTTAATAAACAATTTAAAATTGAATAATTGTTCTCGAAAATATTACCGTCACGACCAACAGTATAAGCTTGATTTATGACTGAATCTGCGTCGAAAGTTACACCAAGTTGCTCTGGCATAAACACGCCTTCAAAATCGTCACGCTTAACCACAATTTTGCAAGCTAAATGTTTATTAACAATATTAGAAACTTTTTCTTTAGCTTCATCCGTAGTCAAACCAGACACATCAATTCCTTGAATAAATACTCCATTCATAATCTTATTACTATTAATGTTTATAAGTGCAAAAACTGTGGAAAACGCAAGTAGTAAAAGTGCTAAAATTGCGATTACAATTGCAAAAATTATTAGACCTTTATTTCGAATATGTTTTTTTGTATCTTCATTAGAAGCCAAAATAATATTTTCCGCATCTTGCAAAATTTCATCTATTTCGTCTGTTTTTTCATCTGTGCTAGAAGTAATTAGTTTGTTCATTTGTATTGTCTCCATGTAAAATTATTAAGCATAAAATGCTTTTATAAAGAATATTCAAATCACTAAAAAATATTAGTAATAAGATTATAACATAAATAAATATTTAATAGAAGTAAATGCGAAAAAATAATAATCTTTTTCGAGTAGCATTAATAATAATTAAAAAAATGTAAATAATAACTAGAAAAAAAATATGTATAATGGTATACTATGGGAAGCAAAAGGAGGTAAAAGCTTGAAAAATAATTACAATTTTGGCTACGTCAAATATAATCTCAAACGCGGTTACATACATCACGTATGCACCCTTGCCTTTGAAATTCATTTTCCTTGCCAAAATTTAATTCTTTTCCAAGCTGACTTGTACTTATAAGAAAGGAATGTGATAAATATATGTCAGAAAAAACTCAAGGAGAGGAATTAAAAGAAAGACTTTTTGATTGTAAAAAGAACGGATGGGAGAGCACATCTGAAGAAGACGGAAGAAAAATCTTCCAATATTGTGATGGTTACATCAACTTTTTAAGTAAATCTAAAACAGAAAGAGAAATAGTAAAGAATGCAACGCAAATGGCTAGAGAAAGAGGTTTTAAAAGCATAGATGAATATGAGAGTTTAAAGCCAGGAGACAAGGTTTACTATGTAAATAGAGATAAAAACTTATTTCTAGTTGTAATTGGAACAGAGGACATAGAAAATGGAATAAACATAATTGGATCTCATGCTGATTCGCCAAGACTAGATTTAAAACCAAATCCAATTTACGAAGATAAAGGATTCGTATATTTTAAAACACACTACTATGGTGGAATAAAGAAATATCAATGGACAACAATACCATTATCAATTCATGGTGTAATTGCTAAGACAAATGGCGAAAAAATAGAAGTAAACATTGGAGAATCTGATGAAGACCCAATATTTACAATCACAGATTTATTGCCACATTTAGCTCAAGAGCAAATGCAAAAGAAATTAAAAGATGGGGTAGAAGGAGAGAACCTAAACCTATTGATAGGAAGCATTCCATACAATGATGAAAAAGTATCTGAAAAAGTAAAATTAAATATATTAAATATATTAAACAGAAAATATGGAATAGTAGAAAAAGACTTCTTAAGTGCAGAATTAGAGCTAGTTCCAGCATTCAAATGCAGAAGTTTAGGATTTGACGAAAGCTTAATTGCCGGATATGGTCAAGATGATAAAGTTTCTGTTTACACGTCTTTAACAGCTATATTAAATATAGAAAACCCAACAAAAACAGCAGCTTGCCTATTTGTAGACAAAGAAGAAATAGGAAGCATGGGAAATACAGGAATGGAATCAAATGTATTTAGCACATTTATGTCAGACGTACTAAATAAATTAGGAGTAAACAGACCAAACCTATTAGACAAAATGTTCTGCAACTCTAGAATGTTATCAGCAGACGTAGATGCAGGATTAGACCCAATATATGCATCAGTAGCAGACCTGCACAATGCTTCATTCTTAAACAAAGGAGTTGGAATAAGCAAATACACAGGAGTTGCCGGAAAAGCAAACGGCTCAGATGCAAATGCAGAATTTGTAGCATACGTACGTGGAATATTTGAATCAAACAACGTAGGTTACCAAATAGCAGAACTAGGAAGAGTAGACCTAGGCGGTGGCGGAACAATAGCATACATCTTAGCAAACAAAGGTGTAGACGTATTAGACTGCGGAGTACCAGTACTTTCAATGCACGCACCATATGAAGTAACAAGCAAATACGATGTATACCAAGCATATAAGGGATATGAAGCATTCTTTAGAAGCTAAGCGCATTTTGAGGACGGAGAAAAAATGTACAAAACGAACTATTTGGAGAGATATTTCAAATAGTTCGTTTTCTTAAAATTGAAGATCTATTACGAAAAAGTTCCATAAACGGAAAAAATTCGTAATAGATGAATCTTTTAAAATCATTTGACATATAATATAATTGATGTTATAATAACATTAGCTAGCAATTCGTTTGAAGACACGAAATTGCACGAGATATATTTCGCAGATATATCTCTTTTTTTATTTTTAATAAAAAAGAAAAAGCAGGGTCGCAGTCCCTGCTACAAAGATTATTCTTTGTTTTTTTCTTGGGTTTCATCATTGTCATTACTTAGTAGTAATAATACGATTAATCGCCAAATTAATTCATATGAAGACACTATATTGCACCTCCTTTCTCAAAGATTTCCTTTGAAAAGGCTGTGTCTAATTATAATAGAAAAACTGCAAAAATACAATGAATTTTTTAAAATTTAGTAAAACATTCCTTGTACTAAATTTTGTTCTTCTAATAATTTATCTATATTATTTGTAACCCATTTTTTATGCAGGCACCATTCAGGTGCAACAAACAAATCCTTTGGTGGATCAGCTGAAATTCTATGAACAATAACTTTAGGATTAATATGAGTAATAATGTAAACTAAATTTTCCATGTATTCATCATAAGCAATCGGAGTGTATTCTCCATTTTCATACATATTATTAAGTTTAGTATTTTTTACTACATAAGTAGAATGAATTTTTATTCCTGAAACATTATGCTTATTTATAAATTTTATAGTCTCTATTATGTCTTTAAAAACCCTAAAATCATATGTTTTACCATCAATAGTTTCTTGAACAGATACCATCGTGTTTTCAGTAGGCAAACCAACCATTATATGACATATAACTGGAATATTGTATTTATTTAAAATGCTTACGGCTTCGGTAAATTTAGACGAATCATAGCCTCTATTAATTAATGAACCAGTACTGTCATTAGAGGTTTGAAGACCAAGTTCCACAAATACTTTATATTTAGGTATATATGTACTTATTAATTTGGCAACATTTTCATCTATACAATCCGGTCTAGTTGCAATATCTAAGCCAACAATCCTGTCATCAATCAAAGCAGAATCGTACTTCTCTTTTAAATTCTGAATTGTGTCATAGGTATTAGTGAAATTTTGAAAATATGCAATAAATTTATTAGCACGCTTAGCTCGATAACTTTCAAAATATTGAGTAACCTGGCTAGAAATATCAGGTGCAGATTTAATAAGTTCACCACTGCCTTTACTACTACAAAAAATACAGCCACCGTGTGCCACACTTGCCATCTCTGTTAGGGCATGTAAAATTTCCATCAATACAAATTTTCAAAGTTCGCTCTCCAAAAACTTGCTTAAAATAAGTATTCAAATGATTATATCGTTCCATAAGCATCTCCAATAAAATAATTAACTAATTTATACCACAAAATGGTGAATTTTACAATAAATGAAATATTTAAGATGTTTAGAAAATATTATTGATTATTTTGTTGAAATTTGTAAATCGAAAGATAATAAAAATTACATATATAAATTGAAAAATGTATAGAACATGATTTAAGGAGTTACGAGATAAATATGGATATTAAAAAAACTATTTAGAATAATTAAAGTTCCAAATAGTTTTTAGTTTATGAGTTATAATATTTTAATTTTTTATATTATGAATAGTCATATTTTTAGGTCCAAAATATACATCTCTATTTCCATCCAGAGTATTAAGTTTGATTATTGTGTAGTTTTCATAATGATATTCGATACTACCTCCATCATCATAAGATGGCGAATTAGGAAAATCTTCACTGGCTTTTTTTAGGATTTCTTCAATTGATATTTTGTTCTTTAATAATGCTTCTTTTAAAGAATAATTATTTCCGTCAATTTTAATGTTTACAATACCATCATAGGCATATATGTTATAATCATATTTATTAGTTTCCGATTTATCTAATATAGAATAGATTTTATCAGGAGTTTGTTCATTTTCAAAAAGTATTTTGAAATCTGGTTCTGAAATACTCTCATATTTTATAGCCTTAATTTGTGCTGGATATGTTTCCATTACTGTCCCATCATAAAATATTCTTATTCTTTCGCCTACTTCATATTTTACATTAGTATCAAGTTTTAATTTTCCAATCATTATTAAATCTGAAGATTTTCTAATTTCTTCACACTCATCAGGTTCAACAAAGAATAAATTTTTCTCTACCTGAGTTATCGTTCCGCAAAATGAATATTCAGTGTTATCAACGGTATCTTCAATAATATCATTATATTGTTTTACTGGTGGTGCGTACTTTTTACCCCAAGTACTAAATAAAACCTCATCACCGTTTTTCATTCTGTTACAATCAATTAAATACATAGCGACAATGCAAACTAACAGTACAATTACAAGAGCAATAATTATTTTAAAAATATTTTTTTTCATATATTTCACCTTTTAAACCTTTCTAATATTCAGACGAATCTAGAGCGTGTTTTGTTGGTATTATATATCATAAATCAAAAAGTTTAAAGATTGAAGTAATTGCTTTTTTATGATAAAATAGAAAAAGTGGAGGATAGATTATGTTAAATACAAATCAAAAAATAGAACACTTAAGAAAATTGGGCTTTAATGGAGATTTTGAACAAATAGAGAGAATGTATAATGGTGAAAAATTTGATGTACGAGATGAAGAATATCGTAGGCTATTACAATTATCAAAAAAATACTGCATGAGATTTACGCAATTATCAGAACTGATAAGTAGAGCAAAATCAGCAGAAGAGATAGAAAAATATAATAAAGAAAAAAGTGAAATTTTAGACAATTTGTTCCCTGGGCATGGTGCAATTTATGGCTGTGGAGATGGATTGTTTGCCATTATTGGAACAGTAGATTTGGAAGGTTTCAATTACATAAATGCAAGAGTGCATTTTAATGCATCAGCACTTACACATTTGGATGAATATGTTTTTGTTGCTTCTAACGTTGAATTTGGAGATAACAATATTTGCACACAAGATGGACAAACACAATTAAGCAGAATAAATGTAGGAAGAGATACTTGGATTGGTGCTAATGTTAATTTTGACAATTATACAGAGGTTGGAGAAAAAAGCGTTATTGGAATGGGAAGTCATATTACATCAAATTCACAATTAAAACCATCAATGATTTCTTTTGGAAATCCTTGTAGAGAATATAAGTTTATAACTGAAGATTATGAAACAAAAGTAAAAAAACCGGGAGCCGAAGGAATAAGAAGCAATGCAGAAGTAGAACATATACTAGAACATATGAAAAAACTTGGGGTAAAAGGTGATTTTACACAATATATTAGGGCTTTGACATATGAAAAGTATAATACATTAGAGACAACTATATCTAAAATTTATGAATTATCACATAAATTATGTTCTGAGTACAATAGTCAAGGCGTATCTATAAGACGTAGAAAAGAAATATTGGATGCTTTATTTCCGTTACAAGGTAGCAATCTGGTTATGGGCGATGATATTTTCGTTGACTGTATTGGAACAGTAAAAATAGGAAATGATGTTAGTGTGGGAGATCATACTACACTAGCTGGAAATATTACTATTGGTGATAGAGCAAAGTTGGGGAGAAGAGTGGTACTTCAAACAACTGGTCACGAAGTAAATTATAAAGGCAGAAAAATAACTGCTGATTCAAAAGGAAATGTATGCGAAATTTCTACACCAGGCTTCATAATAGTAAGACCAGAAATAATTTTAGCAGATGGTACGAAAGTAATACCAGACCAAACAGTAAAAAGAAATACGAAAAAAGATGAGATTGTAACAAACTCGAGAGATGATTAAGAAATAGAAAAAACACACTTGGAATTCACTTGAATTTCTAAGTGTGTTTTTTCTGGATGAGTCATTCAGGAAGCTTGCCATTGTACACAAACTCACAAGAGGCATTGTTGTAATAACCCTTGCTCGTAATTTGCGTCAATTTCCAATTATATTTTTTTATAATTGGAACAAAAGACAAGACTTTGTAATCTGTAATTACGATAAGCGGTTTGCTAGTGCCAAGATATTCAAAAATATATTCCAACATCTTGGTGGCAACATGCTGACCTCGGTATTCTTTAACAACAAAAAAAGTACAAATTTTCTTTTCTGTGTTAATTTTTTTCAGAGAAGCTATGCCAGCAATGTTATCATCAATTGTACAAATAACAATTTCGCCAGTACCATTAAAAACTCTTGGGAGATCTTTGGACCAATACCACTCAAAATACTTTGGATAATCTTGGCAAAGACAATCTGTTACAGAATAAGCATCTTGTGCAAATTTACAAAAAAGTTGGCGATTGCCTATTAAAGAACTTAATGTGTAAATTTTCATATTGTTTACCTCGTACTGGTGGAGCGTAATATCTCCGGTTGATTTTCTAGTTATAGTTTCTGATATAAACCATCCTTTCATAACATATTGAATATTATAAACGCAACATAAAGTACATTATTGTATATTTGAATTATAATATAGATAGCCCAAAATGTAAAGAATTAAGGCTCTAACAGTGCGAAAATATTGACAAACATATTTGCATTATATATAATTTCTAAAAAGAGACATAAAAGGAGTATTAAATGAAAAAAACTGTTCTAATAATTGTAAGTATATTAATTGTTATAGTTATAAGTATTTTAGGCTATAAACTTCATATTAAACATCTAATTGCCAAAGATGAAATAAGTTATGCAAAGTTCCTCGAAACAGCAAAATTTAATAAGAACTTTGAAAAATATGATAGACTTGACATAGAGTATAATACAGATGATGTTAATACTCTGATAGATGAAGTCTACAACAGTAATATTAATAAGTCTAATGCAGACTATCAGTACGTAACTATTCCAGATGTATCTTTGCAATTTAAGGACAAAATTTATGAAATGAAGTCGACTTATGATGTAAAACAATTAAAAGAAATAATAGAAAAAGAAGATAAAAAAACATATAGTTTTTATATGTATTATGACGAGAATACAGGTTTTATTTACAAAATAGAAATATTGAAAAATAGTTAAAATTATATTAGGAGTTCAATTATGAAAAGAAAATATTTAATAATATTATTGTCATTCATTTTTGTATTACTTATAATATTAGGGCATTATATTTTTGTTTCTATTACTTATGTGCCAAGAGCAGAGATACTCATGGAAAACAGTATAGAAGAAAACTTTATTAAAGAAAATAATACGATATGAATATAAATGAAAAAAGGAGCTTTTTACAACCCCTTTTTAATTTATTCTAATATTTTTATTCTAACACCTGACAATGTTGATGTGTTGGTTGAAGCAAAGAATATTGCTATTTTTTGTTTTTTTTTAAAATTTGATAAGTTATTCTTTGAATATATAACCTTAATCATTTTAGGAGAATTCGTACAAGATACCATTAAATAATCATCATGTATTTCCTCGATAGTTGCGTTTATAAGCATAAGATTATCCTGATTATCTATAGCATCTGCTTCGGCTTCATTATTATTAATAATTCTTAAATTTGTTACATTGTTTAAGTATTCTACCCAAAATATGCCGTGAGGCATGCTGTAAGTTGGCTCGTCTCCGTAGCATGTAACTTCGATTCTGTTTCCAACTTCTAATTTTTTTAAAGCTGTTTTGTTTAAATTTGAAGTCCTAAATGAATAATAATTCAAATAGAATGAATCAAGAGATATTCTATCATCTTCAATTTCACTAATTTTTCCTCTTTCAAAACAGTAATCTTTTAAATTTCCACAATATACTATATTACCTACAGATAAGTCGGAGAATTCGAGTTTTTGACCATTTTCATTATAAAAGTTGAATGAAGAATATTCAACAGTTTGTATATCGGGAATTAAGTAAGCACCTGTTATGCTATCATTATCTATGTCTGTAATTGTAAATTTAAATTTTCTATGTGATTTAAAATAATAAATTCCAGATATTATAACAATAAAAGTAATTATTAATACAATTAAAATTTTCAATAATTTTTTCATAAATTTATCCCACTTTCTTTAAGAAAAATTATACTGAAAGATAAAAATAATGTCAATAAAATTCAAAATAAAATTTTTTATAATTTAGAGAGGAATATAAATTATAATAACGGAGTAAAAAATTATAAAATAAAATTAAAGGGACTTTTTTGTAGTCCCATTAATTTTATTGACATGCGTTTTTAATTCTGATAACAAACTCTGGCATGTTTTTTATCTTAGTAGCTTGACTCTCTATAAAATCTTTTAATAAATCTGCTTCTTCTTTTGTTAATGCTTCATTTTCAAGAATATCTAAGACTAATTTATCACCTTTGATTTCTATATCGTCTTCTGAATAATATCCATCTTCTCCTGAATACTCATTTTGTGCAATTTCAGCTTTTAAAGCATCATATTCGCTCGCATGAAATTTTCTTATTATTTGTTCAATTTTTTTATTTCTAGCTGTATTCTCTTCTTCTGCTTTTTTTAGTTTTTCTTCAAATTCTGTGTTTGAAGCTGGTTCCTGTTCTAAAATGTCGTTTGAAACTCTTCTATAGGCTTCTTCTGGAACATTTTGAAGTATTGGCTCTGGTACATCAGGTACTACTTTAACTTTTTCGATTATTGTAGAAACTGCTTTTATACTAACTGGAATTATAATTAGAGCTAAGGTAGTTAAAACTATTACTATTTTACTATTTTTCATATCTATTTCCTCCGTTCTTATTCTCCTCCAACAATTTCACATGTTGTTGCATCTATAAAATACGTAAAAGCATCTTCTTCATAAGGTAAATTTTTAGATTTTTCAAATTCTAATTTAACTTTCCAAACTTTTCTAACTCTTTCTTCAACACGGTAATATTCAAGTTTTTCTACCGGGTAAAGAGGCTCTGTTCTTGCTTTGTAATAATGTTCAAAGTCATTTTCCCTTAGATATTCGTACCCATTCATCTTTACTATATCTAAATTTGTGGTAACATTTTTTATAGTGTATCCTATATTTAATTTCTTTTCTTTATCAAGAGCTATCTCTTTTGCCGTCGACTCGTTTATCATTATATCTGTATTTTCCGGAGCTTTGTCTGTAAATATAAAATAATATAATTCATTTACTTCAGGAATTATGCCTATTGTTATTTCTTCATATATGTTAACTATTCCATCATATTCTTTATTATATTTTACGCTCCAAATATTAGCATCCGCAGAATTTTCTGAATTGTATTTAATATCAATATGACTGTATTTTGACGTATCATATCCATATTTTAGACATATTTCACTTGCTAAGTTCTTAATTTGTTCTTCTGTGCCTCGATAATTGTCTATATTTTTATATGCGGCATCAGTAAATATTTTAAAGTTTTTTGAATCTTTTGCATCTAAATCAATCAAAAATTTATTTTCGGTTGTTGCTCTATAGAATAGGCTAGTGTCTGATGGGTTGTCTATTAATTCTATTGACTGTATTTTTTCATTTTCGTATCCGAATTTTTTTAAAATTTGATTGATTTGTGCTTCTGCATCCTTTTCTGAAATAATATTTTCATAGTTGTTGGTATTGATGTTTTTAGAATGCCATATTTCATATTCTTCATTTTCTATGCGTTCACCATTGGCTCCATAAAATTCTTCGACTTTCTCTGGATTTTTCCAAATTTTTTCGGCTATTTTTGTTGTTGCAAATACGGTTCCGGTTGATAATAATAATACAGCAGATGTTTTTATAATAGTTGATAGTATTTGTCTTATTGAATTCTTAGATTTCTTAGCATTGTTATTAAAGGCATTTTTTATGACATATTCACATTTGACTGGAATTTCTACTTTTTCTGATAAATCATTGAATAGTTTTTTATCTAACTCATCCATAATTAAATCCTCCAATATTCTTCATAAAATTTTTTTATTTTATTCTTTATTCGATTTCTTTTGGTTCTAACAGTGTTTTCTTTCATATTTAATATTTCACCTATTTCTCTATCAGTGTATTTTTCCATATAATATAAAAGAATAATAGTACCATCTTCTTCGCTCAACTTATCACAAATAAATTTAAAATTTATTTGTTCTTCAGTTTTATCTGGACTAACTAAAGTACTTCCAACAGTTTCATAAGAATCCTCTCTCTTATATTTTTTCATTTTATAAATTTTATTACATTCATTAATTAAAATTTTTATAATCCAAGTTTTAAAATATTCATTATGTTTTAGCTTTTTTAATGATTTATATGCAGATAACATAGTGTCTTGGATTACATCAAAAACGTCATCATCATTTTTTAACCTAATTTTTGCAATTTTATATAATTCATCTTGCATTTGCAACATGAGTTCTGTAAAAGCTAATTTATCACCGCTTTTGGCTTTTTTTATAAGGTCTTCCATTTATTTCTCCTTTTTGTTTTTCTAGCTAGATATACATATTAGATATATTTTATAATGAATTCATTTCATTTGTATATGAAATTTTAGTAAAAGTAAAGATGTTTTGTATATTGATAGATGTTGTTTTTTATGATATAAGTATAATGGATGATTTAAAAATTAAATATTGACCTAAAGGAGGTTAAATATGAAAAATTTAACTAGAAAACAAAAAATAATTGCTAGACTGGTAGTCATATTATGTATTGGAATTCTAATTGTAACATTTACAGTAGATTATAATAGAGTAAAAAATCAGAAGAAGCCTATTTTTTGTATAAAAAGTCCAGCTGGAGGAATAATGGACGGCGGTACAATAGAATATTTTGGTTTAGGTTATAAAGTAATAGACTTCCACACAATAGCAGGATTTGATGATATAAAAATTGGAACATGGTTTATGGATTATAATGATTTTGAAGAAGAAATAAAAGCATACGAAAAGAAATTTGAAGAGAGTTTGTCAACGAATGAAGAAAATAATAGTGATTCAGAAAATGTTATAATGAAAGTTGATAGTACTACGATAAAACCTACCAGTATTTCAATAATAATTATAAATAATAATGACAATGAAATAGGATATGGAGAAGAGTATAAAATTCAAAAAAATATAAATGGAGAATGGAAATATTTAGACTATTTACCTAATACAGCTTGGAATGATGTAGCTTATATAATCAAAGCAAATAGCCAAACAACAAAAAAATTGAACTTAGAAAATACTTATGGAGAATTAGAAAAAGGAACTTATAGAGTTATAAAGACTGTTTTTTTTGGAAATGGTAAAAAAACTGATATTTATTCAACTGAATTTGAAATTAAATAGTTAGCGAGAAATTATAAGCTGAGTAGTAGGTGATAGGAGTAAATAATGAATAAGAAAAGGTTAGTATTTATAATAATAGGTATTATTATAATTTCAATTACTGTTTTACTTTTATATTTATATAACAGCATTCTACATAAACAATACACTAATGCGGATTTTAAGATTGAAACTTATGTTAGTAATATTGATAAAGACGATGATGGAATAGATGATCAAACAGATATACTGAATAATGTAAGAAATTATATTTCTAAAAATCCTAAATATAAAAGTAAATATTATGAAACAGGATATCCAAATGATGAGTATGGCGTTTGTACAGATGTTGTTGCATTTGGACTAAAAGATGCAGGATATTACTTAATGAAATTAGTAAACGAAGATATTCATAATAACAGAGAAAAATACAACATTGAAACTGTTGATAAAAATATTGACTTTAGAAGAGTAAGAAATCTTGATATATATTTTAGAAATAATCATATTGTACTTACAACGGATTTATCACAAATAAAGGAATGGCAAGGTGGAGATATAATAGTATTTAAAGACCATATAGGAATAATATCAGACAAAAGAAATAAAAAGGGTATTCCACTTTTAATACATCATGCAAATCCATTACAAGTGAATTATGAGGAGGATGTTTTAGAACTGTATGGGCAAGATTATATAATAGGGCATTATAGAATTAGTTAAATATAGCGTATAATCATGAAATAGAGAAAAATTACTAACGAAAAAAAATTAAGATAACTTATATTAAGCTATCCTAATTTTTTTTAGTACTTATTTCTTTAAATCTTTCCGAATTTGTTGAAGGGAAATATTCGTATCCATACAGTACCTTCAATTTTTTCTAACGGTATGCAACCAAAGTCTCTGCAATCTATACTTCCGGCTCTATTATCACACATAGCAAATATACAGTTTTCTGGAACAATAAAATCGTCAAATCCAATTTCGTGCTTAAGTTCTGTTTGGACACCATCTTGCAAATAATTTTCCTTTATTTCTTCGTTATTTATATATACTTTACCATCTTTAATCACAACATGTTCGCCGGGTAATGCAATTATTCTCTTTATATAACTTTCTTTGTTTATATCTAAAACGTAATATGAAAACTTTTCTATTAGATTTTTGAAATCATATTCATATTTGGCTATTGGGTTTAGCTTATCTAATTCATCAGCAGTATAATTTATTTTACTAGGCTTTTCAAAAGTTATAATATCACCTCTGTTTGGTAATTTCTTTGCTGTTCTTAGCCATCTGTTTAATAATAGCCTTTGATTCTCTTGTAATGTAGGATACATTGATGATTTTTTTACTACGGTTGGTGTACCTATATAGTACCTAAATAAAAGTGCTAAAATTATTGCAATTATTATACAATTAATCCATTCTAATATATTTTTTAGACTTTTCTTATTTTCCATTATTTTTCTCCATATATTATAAACTTTAATATTATGAAATATAAACAAAAAAGCAATATCTTTAAAAGATATTGCCAGTTTTGGTGGGACAAGAGGGATTCGAACCCCCGACCCTACGCTTAGAAGGCGTATGCTCTATCCAACTGAGCTATTGACCCAAGTGCAATAACAATTATAATGCTAAAAATGCCATTTGTCAACCAAATTTTAAAAATATCTGAAAAATGTATGATTTTTTTATGGGTTTGTAAAGAAAAATGTTATTTATAGGGTAAATTAAGTATTTGAATTTACCCCATCTAAACATTTTTTATATAAAAATTGTTTTAATTCTTCTATGCTTTCTTCATTTTCGTAATATTTTATCAGTCTTGTGCCAAATTCAATTCTATCTTCATCAGCAATAGAAAGGATTCCTTTTCCATTTTTTATCAACTCATGATTAGCCACTAACATAGAAGTTCTTTTATTTCCATCATTGAAAGCCTGCATTTTCATTAGTTTACACATAAAAGTTAATATTGTATCTGTTGCATTTGTGCTTAAGGAACTTTGATATTCTTCTATCAGGCTGTTCATCTTTTCAGCAGTAGGTAATTCTGGCTTCCATTTTGTACCACCCATAGATACATCGTATTTTCTAAGTTCTCCAGGTTGTTCTACAATGTTTGAACCAACAAATGCATGTATACTCTGTATAAATTTCAAATCTATAGGAGTATTTATGCTATAAATTACAAATTGCCATGCATGCTTTAAGTTATTTATTGCTTGAATTTCGTCTATTCTTAAATGACCAACATTTGCACCATCGTATATTGCTTGTGCTTCTGAAAATGTGACGAGAATGCCTTCTAGATTAGCACTTTTCCAAATTGAATCTACTATATTTCTTTTTGCATATAAAACATTTTCTTCTGTAGACATATAATATTTATCTTTTAGCATTATAATTTCTCCTTTTCTATAGCAAAAATTATACTATAGAAAGCTATTTTACACAATATTATATAAAAAACATTATCAAGTAACAAAAAAATGTGGAAAATTTATCATAATTAGTGTAAAATATTATAGTATAATTTTAGAATTAAAAGGTAAGTAATCAAATTGCTAGGAGGAAAAAAAATTTAAAATGAAAAAGAAAATGCAGAAAGAAGAGGTTTCAACGAAAAAAACAAAGGCAAAAGATGTAAGAATAGACTCAGCAAAAAAAATAAATACTAAATCCAAAATAAAAAATGCAGAAGAAATATCAAAAAAGAAAGCAAATGTAAAACCTAAAGTAGAAAAAATTGAGCAACAACTCAAGGAAAGAAAATTTCATAAATATTTATGGTATTTAATAATTTTCAGTATTTTAGGATTAATACTTGAATGTGTTATTAATTTTATTAAAGCCAAAACAACAGACACACCGTTTTTAGTTACAACAGGTCCATTTTGCATATTTTATGGAATAGGAGCTATACTTACAATTCTATGTTTGCAACAATATAAAGGTAAAAAAATAAAATTATTTATAATTGGATGCATTTTAATGAGTGCTATACAATATGCTTTAAGTTTTATATTAGAGACTATTGTTGGAGCTAGATTATGGAACTATACTTGGTCTAAATTTAATATAAATGGAAGAGTATGCTTAGAATATGCTATATTATGGGGAATTATTACTGTAATATTAATAGAAGTTTTAAAAGATTTCGTAGATAAAATTATTAATTTAATGAAAGGAAAAGTTAGCACAATAGTAGACATAATTTTAACAATGTTAATAGCAACATTAATTATGTTTACCATATGGTCTGCAAGAACATATGCAACAAGAGCTAAAGAAACACTTGCTGGTCAAAATTATATTAGTAACAATACTAACATAGAAATATTCCAAAATACAGTATTTACAAATGAAAGAATGGAAAAAATATTTCCAAAATTAAGAGTTAATGATGAATATGGAAATACAATAATGATAAAAGATATTAAGTAAAAAATAATTGATGAATAAAAAAGTTATAAATAAAGATGATATATTAATTCTTTATTTATAACTTTTTTTATAAAAATAATAAATTTAACTTTTATTTAGGTAAATTAATTTTTGAATTTTTCTTTCTTGCTCTAAATAGTGTAATTTTATTTCCCATTGTTTGTATTAATTCAGAGTTTGTTGAATTTGCAATTTCTTCTGCAACTTCAGAAATATCTTCAGGTGAAGTTGCCAAGACATTTAATTTTATTAATTCTCTAGCCTCTAAAGCATCATCTATTTGTTTAATAAAATTTTCAGAAATTCCATTTTTGCCAACCTGAAAAATTGCTGGCATAGTGTTTGCAAGGCCTCTTAAATATGCACGTTGTTTACTATTCATAAATTTCAATCCTTTCCCGTTCAAATAAAACGTATATTTATAAAATATTACTTTTCAATCAATAATTTAATATACAATATAATATCAAATTTTTTATGTAAATACAATACATATGGTCATTTTTTAATAAAAAACGTTACTAGACAATGTTTTTAGTTTTAATAAATCTTCAATACTTTTAAAATCTATCAATTCAGATAATATAGAGTTACTTTAAAAATAATTTTTACCTTGTATTTGTTAATAAAAGCAAACCTACAAGCATTTTTAAAAACAATTATCTTGTAACTAAGCAACTGAAAAATGTGAATTCTATGTGAATTGTACAAAAATAGTTGCATGAATAAATTTCTAGTGATAATATAAAGTGGTAAAAACTTAGGGAAATAATAGATTGGAGGAAAACGACGTGATAGAAGTTAAGAATGTCACAAAAAAGTATGGAAACTTTGTTGCAGTAGATAATATAAGTTTTACTGTTAACGATGGAGAAGTAGTTGGTTTTCTAGGACCTAACGGTGCTGGCAAAAGTACAACTATGAACATGATTACTGGTTTTATAGAGCCAACAGATGGAACTATTATTGTAAATGGTTTTGATGCATCTAAGCAACCTATAAAAGCAAAACAACAAATTGGTTATATGCCAGAGGGAGTACCATTGTATACAGATTTAACTGTAAAAGAATTTGTTACATATATGGCAGAATTAAAAAGAGTTCCACACAAAGAAAAAAAGGAACGTGTTACAAATGTTCTAAGAGAAACAGGAATAGAGGATGTAGCAAATAGACTTATTAAGAATTTATCTAGAGGGTACAAACAAAGAGTAAGTCTTGCGGGAGCACTAGTTGGAGACCCTAAAATAGTAATTTTAGATGAACCAACAGTAGGACTAGATCCAAAGCAAATTACAGAAATAAGACAATTAATAAAAAGATTAGGCAAGAAACATACTGTAATATTAAGCTCACATATTCTATCAGAGGTAAGTCAAATTTGCGAAAAAGTAATTATAATTAATAAAGGAAAAATAGTAGCAGTTGATACACCAGCAAATCTTGAAAAAGAGACAGAAAAACAAAATGTTATTATGCTTACTGTTGAAGATAAAAGAAATAACATGAAGGCTCTTCAAAATGATATACCAGAAATTACAGAGTGTAAATGCGTTAAAGATAATGATGATGGAACAAAACAATATATGCTTAAATCTAGCACAGAGTTTGACTTACGCAAGAAATTGTTTGATGTTCTACCAAAGAAGGATATAACAATATTCGAATTAAAATCTGCTGAAAAATCTTTGGAAGATGCATTTATTACAATAATAGATGAAAATACAAAGAAAAGAAAGGCTGAAGCAGAAGCTGCCGAAAAAGCAAAAGAGCATGAAAAAGAGCTAAAAGAAGAGAGCAAAAAGGCTCAAAAAGAAGAAAAGGCAGAAAATAAAAAAGCTAAGAAAGAAGCCAAAAAAGAAGAAAAGGGTAAAGCAAAAGCAGAAAAAGTAGATAATAAACAAGAAAAAGAGCAATCTAAAATAAAAAAACAACCAAAAGCAGAGAATAAAAAAGAAAAGACAAAAGAAACTAAAAAAGGAGGAGAAAAATAATGTGGGCAGTAATGAAAAAAGAGCTTAAAAGCTATTTCTATTCACCAATTGGATATGTATTTATAGGATTATTTTTAGCAATATTCAGCTTCATATTTTACATAACAACAATAAGCCAAGGTGCTGTAACATATCAATATGTATTTTTCTATTCAGTAATGTATATTGTAATATTCTTAATACCACTTCTTACAATGAGGACATTCGCAGAAGAAAGAAAAAATGGAACAGAGCAAATATTAATGACAGCACCAAGAAGTGCAGTAGCAATTGTGCTTGGTAAATTTTTAGCAGCTCTTGTTGTAATTGCAATTACAGAATTATTTACATTAATTTATTTTGGAATTATATGCTATTTTAAAACACCAGATATTCCAACAGTACTTGTTACAATGTTTGGATTTTTAATAACATCAATGGCATACATAAGCTTAGGAATGTTTATTTCTAGTTTGACAGAAAACCAAATAATAGCAGCTGTTTCAACAATAGCAATATTTGTACTTGCATGGCTTGCACCAAGTATTTCAACTAAATTAACAGCAATATCATTAATAGAAAAATTCTATCCTTTTGCAACAGGAGTGTTCCCAATAACAGAAACAATTAGTTTAATTTCAATAACAGCCATGTTTGTTGCATTAACAATGGTTGTTATCAAAAGAAGAAAATTAGTAAAGTAAGGAGGAATTTGTTGTGAAAGAAAAAATAAAAGATGAAAACAAAAAAGATACAAAACAAAAAAAGCCAAGAAAAAAAGCAAGTTGGCTAGCTAATACAACGCTTACATTATTATTAATAATCATAATAATTGCTGTAGTTGTTGCTATAAATATTATTGTAGAAAAGCAAGACATTGCAGATATAGATTTAACAGGAAATAAATTGTTTTCTTTATCACAAGAATCAATTGATAAAATTAGCAGTGTAAAATCACCAACAAAAATTACATTATATCAAATGTCAAATTACCCAGAAGCAATAAACTATGCTAAATTATATTGCCAAAAGAATTCAAATATAACTTACGAAGAATTAACAGATGCTTCACAAAGACCAGATTTGCAAGAAAAATATAGCTTAGGAACTTCTATAACAAGTGCGGTTGTAATTGTAGAAGCAAATAACAGAGACAAAATAGTTTCAGCAAATGATTTTTATGCATATGATAATACAACATATCAACAATATGATGTAACAGAGCAAAAAATGACAAATGCAATTTTGGATGTAAACTTAGAAACAAATCCAAAGATATATTTTTCTACAACACATGCACAAGATTCAAATTATTATCAAGTAGCAAGAGAATTGTTAAAAAATGAAGCAAATGATGTTGAAGACTTAGATTTATTAGTAAATGCAAAAGTACCAGATGATTGTAATGTTTTAGTAATTACATCTTTAAAAGAAGATTTCACAGAATTTGAAAAAGACTTAATATTAGAATACATTAACAATGGTGGAAACTTAATGATTTTGGAAGATCCAAATAAAGATAATAAAGACTTAACAAATTTCCAAGCAATTTTAGATGTATATGGTGCATCAATTTCTAATGGTACAATGTTTGAACAAAACACAAGCAAAATAGTAGGTTACACAAACTTAGTATTACCAACTGTAAGCAGTGCATCTAAAATTACAAAAGACATTGCATCAAGCGGAAATGTTGCAATATTAGGTGGTGGAATTATAAACTTTAAAGATAGTGAAGAGCTAGAAAACCTAGGCGTTACAGTAGAAAATTTAGTAACAGCATCTAGCACAGCATTCTTAAGAACAGACTCATCAATAACATCGTCATCAGTAACACAAAATGACAAATTATTGAGTGGCGGAGAGCCAATTGCATCAGCTATTACAAAGAAAATAAATGATGAAAAAACATCAAAATTAATATTAGTTGCAAACAGTATGTTTGCAAGTGACTGGTATGTTACATTAAATAGTAGCTCTGGAAACAGTAGCCAAGTAGTTGCAATAAACTTCTATAACAACAGAGATTTAGTAATAAATTCAGTATCTTATTTAACAGATAGAGAAGATAATATTACAATTAGAAAAGATACAGGAGTTGCAACATATACAGCAACAGTACAACAAGATAAAATTATTAGAACAATAATAATTGCAGTTCCAGTTGCAATAATCATTTTAGGAATTGTTGTATGGCAAATAAGAAGAAGAAAATAAAATATATTAGGCGGGTAGGTAAAAACTTATCCGTCATTTTTTTAGACAAGTAATAAAACAAAAATCCTTTCATAAATTTAAAGAGAAGTAATGTGTGTAACTTGTGGATAGAATAATGTAAATTTTTCAATAATTAGGCTTGCTTTAAATCTCATATTACTTTGAATAATTAATAAAGGATTAAATTTATGAATATTGTAAAAGCTGTTTCTGTTATAATAGGTACCATAATCGGTGCTGGATTTGCGTCAGGTAAAGAAATATACATATTTTTCGGACAATATGGAAAATTTGGAATTATTGGAGCAATAGTTTCGGCAACACTTACAGGAGTAATAATATACAGCACTATAGCAATAACAAAAAAATTGCAAATAAAAAGTAACAATGAATTTTTAGAAAAAATAAGTAATAGTAGTAAGGTGAAAATAATATTAGAAAATGTTATAAATGCATTTTTATTAGTCACATTTTGGATAATGTGTGCAGGGTTTTGCACATTTTTTAAACAAGAGTTTAAAATTCCAATAATTATCACTGCAAGCATAAATGCAATTATTACATATTTTTTGCTAATGAAAAATATGGATGGAATTATAAAATTAAATTTAATAGTTGTACCAATAATGGTTGTAATAATTATAGCAATAAGTATAAAAAATTATCCAATAATAAATGTAATAAATAATCTAAATACAAATACGCAAAATCCTGGAAAATCAATACTTAGCGCTATTTTATATACTAGTTATAACAGTATAACACTAATCCCAATAATAGTATTGCTTGCAACAAATATAAAAAATAAAAGAGAAAATAAAATAATAACATTGGTGTCGGCAGTAATATTTTTCGTATTAATTATAGCAATATATCAAATGTTAACTCTATCAGCTGTAAATATTTCAAAGGTAGAAATACCAGTACTTACAATATTAGACGAGTGCCATCCAGTAGAAAAAATGGTATATTCGATTGCGATAATAACTGCAATTTTAACATCTGCAATTTCATCTGGTTATGGAGTAGCTGAAAACATAAAAGACAGAAGGAAATACAAAACAATAACTTTTGCCATGTGTTTGGCAGAAATTCCAATAGCATACATAGGCTTTGGAAAATTAGTAGAAATATTGTATCCATTGTTTGGAGTTATAGGAATAATTCAAATAATAACAATACTAAAAAAGGTCAATAGTATTGCAAAAAATGCTAAAAACTGATATAAATTATATAGGAAAAATGAAGGAAGGAATTCAAAGAATGAAACCTAAAACGAAAGATTCTGGAGACAGTAAAAAAGATATAAATTTGTTATATTTTAACCAAGATGAAGTTAAAACAATAAATAAGAAAAAAATAATAGGAGTAGGAATTCTACTAGTAATTATTTGTTTGATATTAGTAATATATCTAGTGTATGCTGCAAACGAAAATTTTAGGGCATTTATGGACGCAAATATTTTAAATAAATCTATAGAACAAGATAATTTAAAAAGCATAACATTAGAAAACTATGATAATAGCAACATATTTGCATATTCAAAATACATTGCAATCTTAAAAGACAATACATTAACAACTTACAATTCATCTGGCAAAATTGAGGCAGAAAATAATATACAAATTACAAATCCAATTACGACTAGTAACGGAAAATATTTAATAATAGCAGAGCAAGACTCTTCAAAAATATATCTATTAAAAGATAACAATATAAGATGGGAGAAAACTTTAGAGGGTAATATTTCTCGAATAAGTGTAAACGCTAGTGGATATTCTACTATAATATTAAAAGGTACAGCTTACAAATCTGTTGTGTTATTACTAGATGATTCTGGAAATGAAATGTTTAAATATTATATGTCAAGTACTATTGCGGTTGATGCAAGTATTTCAGAAGACAACAAATATGTTGGAATTGCAGAAGTAAATACGAGTGGAACACTTATACAATCTAACATAAAAATATTATCAATTGCTAAAGCAAAAGAAAATCCAACAGAGGCAATAGTGTATACATATAATGCACCATTAAATAGCCTAGTATTAAACATAAAATATCAAAATAAAAACAAGCTGGTGTGTGAATATGATAACGAAATTCATGTTATAAAAGATAATGTAGATACAAAACTTACAGACATAAATACAGACCAAGAAAAAATAACATATTACAGCATTGAGCTAGATAACAATATTGTAAAAAATGTGGAAGAAAACGCTAGTCTATTTACAACAAACACAGCAATAAAAATAATAAATTCTACAACTCAAAAAGAAAATACATATAAATTTGAGGGTGTAATTAAAGAGATGTATTGCTGTGGTAGCAAAATTGCCTTAAATCTAGGTTCTGAAATACACTTTGTAGATACAAATGGATGGTTAATAAAAAAATACACATCAAATCAAGAGGTTAGAAAAATAGTCATTTCAGATGAAGTGGCAGGAATAATTTATAGAAATAAGATTGAACTTATTAAGTTATAAAAGGAGGAGAAAGTATGGGAATAATAGTAGATTTAATAATAATAGCCGTAGTTTTACTATTCATATTTTTAGGATATAAGAAGGGATTAACAGGAAGTTTAATAAAATTACTTTCATTTATAATAGCAATAGTTGTGGCATTTGTTTTATATAAACCGGTTGCAAATGCAGTAATAGAGAATACAGTAATAGATGATAACATAAGAACAACATTAAGTGCAACGCTAGGTGTTGAAGATAAAACAGAAAATACAGAAGAAAACGTTCCATCAACAATAATGGATAACATAAACAAAGAAATAGAAAATGCAACAGACGAAGTAAAAGCCAATGTAATAGACCAAACAACAATCACAATAGTAAATATAGGCTCAGGCATTGTAATATTTTTAGCAGTAAGAGTAATTTTAGTAATAATAAGCTTATTTGCAAAAATACTAACAGACCTTCCAGTAATAAAGCAAGTAGATAAACTAGGAGGATTAGCATATGGAGCAATAGAGGGAATAGTTATTGTATATGCAGTTCTTGCGGTAATATCACTAACAAGCGTAATTTGGGCAAACAATGCAGTAGTTACAGCAATAGCAAAATCAAGCTTAGGAGAAATGCTGTACAATAATAACATAATATTAAACTTACTATTTAAATAAAACATAAAAAAGTAGATGTTAATTTAAAACTAACATCTACTTTTTCTAAAGATTATTGTAATTTCTTGTTTATTTTATTTATTGTATATTTCATTATTGAATCTTTTATAAGTAACACAAATCCTAATACGGCATAAAGTACAGGATAAACAATTTCAATTAAGATACTAATTGTTGTACTAAATATGTTTGCTCTTGAAATTACCATAATAATTATAAAAGTTATTAATACACTTACAATGGCATAAAATATGGCTCTATATGGATGCTCTGTTGCAAATCTATTTTCTAGTTCTGCATCTTGCAAAAATAATATGCTATAAAATGCAATGAGTAACATAAAACCAGATAATCCAGATAATAAAAGCTGTAAAATGAATGTCTGTATATTATGTAATCGATTTAATTCATAACTAAATGCTACTTCACCGAAAAATGGATTTACAATAACATACAATAACATAAGAATAGTTACTCCAATCGGAAAGCCTATAATTGATTTTGTTAAAATTTTCTTAATAAAATTTTTTGTATTCATATTAATCACTCCTTTTTATATTCCTAAAAATTTCTTTATCTTTGGTATATATCTTCTGGAAACATAAGAAACGTCTCCATTTTTAAAGTTTAGTAATATAGTTCCAATAAATTTGAAATCGATATTTTTTACTCTATCAAAATTAACAATTTCAGAGTTTGAGATGCGTATAAATTTATTTGAATCTAAAATATCTTCCAATTCGTAAAGTCTATATTTTATACTATATATTACACCATTGCATTTTATGTACACTTTCCCACCCTCTGAATATACAGATTCTATATCATCAGAATTTAATATATACATTTTTTCGTCTTTAAAAGCAGTAAGCTTTTTAGAATTTATCATTGATATATTATTTAAAATATTATTTACTTCGTCTGTAACTTTATTTGTATAAATAATTACTTTGGGTATATTATAATTTGAATCCAATTTAATTTCGATATCCATTTCCTATGCTCCTATTAATATATTCTTGTTTGTATTATAGCAAGCAAGATAGATAAATTCAATAATTAAAAAATAAGTGGTTAGATTTATGCTCTAAGTGGTATTTTTCTATTGCTATTTTTTCGTATATTTGCTATACTGTTAATCATAAAGTTATGTGGGAGTGATACTATTGAGTAGAAATAAAAAGACTGATGAAAAGTCTCGTGGCAGACATGCCATGCCAGAAGAGAACAATAAGAAAAATAACGATAAACAGATTAAACAAAAACAACAAAATATGAGAATAAAAAAACAAGAGCCAGTTAAGGCTAAGAAAAAAGTAAAAACTGTTAGAAAAGTAAAAAGAGTTGTGGTAACAATTTTATTATTAGCAATAATATTAGCTGGAACACTTTTCGGATATAAAATATATCAAAATGGTGGTGGCTTAACAGGAGCGTTAGCAACCATACTTGGCGAAGATACTGAAAAATTGCAAAACTTAGAGCCGATACAAGTTCTAATAATGGGGGAGAGCGGTGTAGACGATTATAAGTTAGCAGATACAATAATGGTAGCTTCATACAATCCAAAGACGCAGAAAGCCTCACTAATGTCAATTCCAAGAGATACATATGTTGGAAGGAGAAATAGAAATACAGCAACGCAAAATTATCTTGCAAGTTACAAAATAAATACTGTATTTAGAAGTGGTACAAACATACCAGAGGCAATAGATAGAATAAATGCACTAACAGGTTTAAATCTAGAAAATTATGTAATTATAGATACAAAAGCATTAATAAAATTAGTTGATGCCATCGGAGGAGTTACATTTAATGTACCAATAGATATGTATTACACTGAAGATACAGACCAAAATTTATATATAGATTTAAAGGCTGGAGAACAGTTAATTGACGGAGCAAAAGCAGAACAATTATTGCGTTTTAGACATAACAATGATGGCTCTACATACCCAAGTTCTTACGGACAACAAGATTTGGGAAGAATGAGAACTCAAAGAGAGTTTATAATTGCAACATTAAAGCAAACATTAAAACCACAGAATATATTCAAGTTAAAACAGGTAATAGATATAATGTCAGAGAACGTAAAAACAAACCTAGACTTCAATGAAATTAAAGCATATGTGCCATATGCAGTTAAGTTTGATGCAGATAACATAAAAACTGGAATGGTTCCAGGAGATGTAGAAATGTGCAATGGAGTTTCATTGTACATTGCAAACGAAAGAAAAACAAAAGCTCTAGTTAATGAGTTATTTCCATCAACAACAAACAGTGAAGATGAAGCTACAACAAATACAACCAAATAATATAGAATAAGTTTTATAAAAGCATAGAAAAAATAGGGTACATAGCCCTATTTTTCTGTGCTTTAATATTTGGGATAAAAATCATCAATATAACTTTTTTCATAGTCTTTATGATTAAAGATGCCAAGATGTTTAAAAAGAGTTTTAGTAGAAGTTCTTTTTGCAGGTTTTGAATTTTTAGCTTTGACTACGGCTTTTGAGCTTCTAGTGTTACTAGCATATTTTCTATTTTTAGAATTTCTTGAATTTTTGCTTCTAATATTTTTAGAGTTTTTAGATTTTTTATAATTATTGGTCCTGTTATTATTTTTTCTATTATTTATAAAATGTAAGAATTTCGCCAATATAAATAAGAAAATTATTAATAATGAGAGTTCCATTAATGTTTTTGTGTAATTAGATTTATATACAGTATGAGATGCAACCAAGTCACATGTATAACTAAAACCATCTATGTCAAATGTAGCAGTTCCAAGTTTTGTGCCCTCAAAAATAGGAGCAGATATATTATCAGAAAGCTTTATGTTTGGAGTATATGTTGAAATATCAACATTATTTGGTATTAATCCTTCCAAACTATCGTCATATAATAAATCTAAATTTTCAGTTTCTTTAGTAGCATTTTCAACAGTAATCTGTTTAGCAACATCAGTCTTATTTACAATAGTTTTTTCGGAATAATTGTTAAAACCATATTCAAACAATGATTTACAGTCTAAAGCTCTTTGACTCAAACCTTCATCAGTTGTACTGTCATGTAAAACAACTGCAATTAAAGAAACATCATCTTTTGTAGCTGTGGCAACTATACAACTCTTTGCTGCATCTGTGTAACCAGTTTTAGCACCAGTAGCATATTCATAATAGTAATTTCTTGGAGAAGAGCTGTAATTCTTCTTAATTAAATCATTTGTTGTGTTAAATAATCTATCTTCCTTATCATATTTGGCAGTAGCAGGTAATGCGTATGAAGTTTTAGAAACAATGCTTCTAAAAACATCAAACTTCATTGCATATTGGCCCATTAAAGCCAAGTCGTAAGCAGTTGAATAATGGTCTTCATTATGAATTCCATTAGGATTTACGAAATGCGTATTCTTACAACCAATTTCTACGGCTTTATTATTCATCATCTCTGCAAAAACTTTAACAGAACCTGCAATGTGTTCAGCCAAAACAACTGCAGCATCATTTGCAGAAGGAATAAGCAAAACATTCAAAAGCTGTTCAATAGTAAGTTCTTCACCTTCTTGAATAGTAGCAACTGAATAACTATATGGAATAGAATATACTGCGTTGTGGCTAGCTGTCGCAACTTCATCTAGGTTACAATTCTCAAGAGTTAAAATTGCGGTCATAATCTTAGTGGTACTTGCTGGATACATTTTTGTATTTGCATTCTTGCTATATAAAATCTTACCAGAGTTTTGATCCATCAAAATACATGCAGGCGAATATGTACTAGGAATGTTAGAATTTACAGTTGTGTTATAAGAATTTATATCTGCATCCGTAGCTAAATTTATATTCGTACTAGTGCTAGAAGCACTTACATTGGTGCTAGTAGCAGAACCATTTATACTTTCAGCATATATTAAATTAGTATTTAATGTTAATAAAATAAAAAATAAAAAAGTAATCTTCTTAAACTTATGAAAAAAATGCATGATATCTCCTTTGTAAAATGTATGTATATAATACATTAAAATACATCTTTTTTCAATGGGTATATAGGTAAAATTAAATTTTAAAGTAATGATTAAAAAGAATTTTTCTAAAGAAAGGAAGCAACATGGAAAGCTTAAATTTAAAAACAAAAATAATTATAGGTGTAGCCATAGTTATTGCTATTGTTGTAATTGGGTTATACTTTTATAAAGAATCGAAAAACGATTATACATATGATGATACATTGGCTGTTACAACGGAAAATGAAGAGGAAACAGAAGACGAAGAAAACGAGGAGATAACAATACATATAATAGGAGAAGTAAAATATCCAGGAATTGTTATACTAAAAAGCGGGCAGAGAATAGTAGATGCCATAGAGGCTGCTGGGGGTGAAACAGAAGAAGCAGACTTAAATAAATTAAACTTAGCACAATTATTAAATGATGGAGACAGAATTTATGTGCCGAATAAATCAGATGAAATAGAAGATTATAAAGATACAACTGGCAAAAGCAGTACTGTAAATTTAAACACAGCAACATTAGAAGAACTAACATCACTTCCAGGAATAGGTGAGTCAACAGCTCAAAAAATAATAGATTATAGAAAGCAAAATGGAAAATTTAAAGTAATAGAAGACTTGAAAAATGTATCTGGAATAGGAGAAAGTAAATTTGATAATATAAAAGACAAAATAACAGTACGTTAATTTAAACTTATGTGGTATAGTAAAGTTATTATTATTAAAAATATATTAAGATGTCTAAAAACGTAATATAAGGAAATACTCTTAATATATATAAATGGCCAATAAATAATAAGTTAATAAAAAATAAATTTATGCCATAGGAGGGAGAATAACATGGAAATATTTAATAATGATAACTATAAATTTATTAGTGATTATGTAGAGCAAAAATTACCAATTTTAAAAGAAAATCAAAATTTCAAAGCAGAATATCTTAGATTGACTGATGCAATGGAAGAACTCGAACAAACTTTATCAAAACAACAAAAAGAACAGTTTGATGAAATAGTACAGCTATTTTATAAGACCGAAGAATATTATTTTGCATTTAGCTATTCGTTAGGTGTAAAATATGGAGAAGATCTAAAAAGAATATAAAAAATAACTTATAAATTTAGCCATTTGCTATGTTTATAAGTTATTAATTTATTTTGTTAAAAAATAATCAATAAAATGTAATATACTATCTTTATCTCCTTTACTTAATTTCTTAAATTTTTCATCATAAATTGAAACAGAATTTTTTACAGTATCATCTAGCAAATCATATAAAATAATATCTGGAGTAATTGAATACGCATTACATAATTTTAACAGAGTATCAATACTTCCTTTTGATAGACCTCTTTCTATTTGACTTATGTGCCTTGGCTCTAATCCTGTTAATTCTGCAACCTGATTTTGAGTTAAATTATTCTTAATTCTATACTGCTGGCAAACTTGACCAATATGTTTACTTATATTATCGGCATTCATATTTAGATGTATTCCTCCTTTAGAGTATAAATTTTAATTAAAAATAAATATTTATTAACCAAAATTTTACTTTTTTATCTATAATATAATATTTTATAACACTTTTGAGAATGATTTTAAAATTGATAAAACTCAAAAATAAAGTTGAATTGTTTTGCAAAATATATTTACAATATCATTTTGCTTTGATAAAATTATAGTTGATAAATATCGCTTTAAAATTCATAAGAGACAATTTATAAAAAATGAAAAAAGGGGGAATACTAAGGAAAAAATATTAATAATAAAATTTATAGAAATAAACATAGGAAAGGAAAAAAGAAAAATGAACAAATTAAAAAGTAAAAAAGGTATAACTCTTGTAGCCTTAGTTGTTACAATCGCAATCTTATTAATATTAGCAGGAATAAGCCTTAATTTGGTATTAGGAAACAATGGAATAATTGAAAGAGCACAATTAGCAAGGAATAAAACAATAGAAGACCAGGCAAATACAACAAAACAGCTTAAAGAATTAAGTGATGAATTAGGAGATAGCCTAAGAGGAGGAATAAAGGCAAGTCAAATACCAGAAGGATATTATTACGTAGGAGGAACGTTAACAAGTGGAGTAGTAATATCGGACAATGCAAAAGATGAGAATAAATATGAAGGAGAAGCAGTAGTAGGAACAGAACTAGAAGGGAACCAATATGTATGGGTACCATGCACAACAGATTCTTCAAGTAGCAAACTAAAATATGCAAGAACAACAGACTGGTCTGATTCTATAGAAGCTGATAATGGAACTCCGGCATTAAAAGATGAATTAACATTAACAGATTCAAGCGTAACATATATAGATTCAGATACAGCAAATGGAATAAATGCAAATGTATCAAAAGAAATAGTAGCTCAAATAAAAGTGGAAAAAGCAAGTGTAGAAAAAAATGGTGGGTATTATATTGGAAGATATGAAACAGGAAAAGACGGATCAGCAACAATAATAAAAGCAAATCAAAAGCCATATACAAATATAAAATGGAGTGATGTATATAGCTTAGCAAAAGGAATAGGCGGAGGAACAGGAGCAACAACATATTTATGCTCGAGCTACGCATGGGATACAGCAATAAATTTTATACAAAATAATGAAATAACTAATTATGCAACAACAAGAGACAACTTAAATGAAAATTGGTATGATAAAGAAGTAAGAAATAGCAAAGGAGACGTAATAAAAGCAGTAAATTTTGATACGATACTAGCAACAGGGGTAACGACGGCAAAAAGTAATATATTCGATATGGGAGGAAATGTATCAGAATATACAACAGAAATAAATCCAGGTACTACTGAGTCGGTGGTGCTCCGCGGTGGTTATGACAACTATTCCTTGAGTCACAATTTTTCAGCTGGCTATCGTTGGGATGTTGGCGCAAACTATGCACTTTCGTATATAGGTTTTCGTGCTACTTTATTTCTAAAGTAGCTAAAAATTTTAGGTTAATTAAAATTGACAACAAAACAGGCATTGAAAATAATTTTCAAGAAAGGCGTATTCAAAAATTTCAACGTCTACCTTACTTAAATATTTACTTCACTTTGCTTGATATAAAAAAATTAGCAAGCTCTTTAGAGCTTGCTATATTTGGTTGCGGGAGATAGACTCGAACTACCGACCTTTGGGTTATGAGCCCAACGAGCTGCCAACTGCTCCATCCCGCGATGTATGAACTTTTTTAATTATACAACTTATATACATACTTGTCAATAAAATTTGAAAAAAATTTGCATTTTGCCCATATTTTGTTCAATTTAAAAGCCAGTATAAACAGCTAAATTATTATTTTCTAAATTTATATATAATCGTTTTCTTTAATAAAATAATTTACTTTTGACAGACCTTGCCTATAAGTTCATACTATATTGTATGAATTTTTTACTCTAAATATTCAAAAATAATAAAATTATTACAAAACAGAAAAAATCCTAGGGAAATCAAGCAAAATAAATATGAAACAAGATTTACATAAAAATGACAAAATCGCTAAAATGCTTAAAAATAAGCCTTTATTCGACTCTAAATTTTAACATAAAATATCTCACAACAAATTACGTGCAAAAAAATGTAATAAAAATTTAATAAAAGTGCTTTTATCCCTTTCCGCAAGCGAATTTCAGTTGCACGCTAGACAAGGGAAAAATATCCATTGCAAAACATAAATTAAAAATGTAATAATAAATATATATAACTTAAGAGTGAAAATGGGAGGAAAAATATGCAAGCAAAAATATCTAAGTTTATAGCCGCAGTATTGGTCTTAGTAATTGTATTTGCAAATTCGTGGTCGGTAGTAAGCTATGCTGCAGAAGTATTTTTAAGTGAAAAGGAGTTAGAAAATCAAAACACTACATCAAAAGATGGAAGTGTAGATTTTGATGTGCAGTATACCAATGGAAAACACAGTGCAACATTAAATATTGACGAGAAAAATACCAAGCTAAATATTGCTGTATCATTAAAAAAGAGTGGCTATGTTAAAGATCTTGCAATAGATTTTTCTTCTTCAAACTTTGAAATAGCTCAAATAAATGATGAAAATACAAATGAAAATGGTAATGCAGCCCAAACAACAGTGGCTAAAAAGATTCAGAATTTTGATGCAGAAAACAAGAAAATTATATTCGGACAGACAACAAATAAAGAGCAAATTTCAGAGCAAATATATATTAATCCAATCATTAAAGAGGAGATAGACGAAGACAATTTTAGCAAGGATAATAAAATTAAACTTACTTGCACATTTGTAAATACAGATGCAAAAGAAACAAAGATTGAAAAAGAAATAGTTCTTCATACAGAGTGGACTGCCAAAAACGTGGAAACAGAATTAAACTATGAAACAATCAAATATATTCCATATGCAACAGAAAACGAGAGCAAAGTAATTATACAAGGCAAAATAACATCAAAGGTAAAAGACTATTTGCTACCTATAAAAGAAACAAAAATAAATATAGATATTCCAAAAATGGCAAACGAATATCCAGAAAAAGTTATTGTAATAAATAGTACAGAAGAAACGACAAAAGAGCTTGATGTGAACGAGGCTATATATGATCAAAAAACAGGCAAACTAGTAATAGATGAAAACAATAATGCCGAGAATAATAAAATACAATGGCAAAAAGATAAACCACAAGAGTATACAGTTACATATATCTATTCAACAAAAGTATATGAAAACATAAAAGACAAAATAGTTAAATTAAGTTATCAACTTGATTCTGAAATTATATTATATGGTAATAAAAATTTAATAGTGAAAGCAAAAACAACAGCTGAAAAAGAGCAAAAAGAAAAATTAGGTGAAATTGCAGAAATTACATCAAAAAAATTAACTAATGACAGTATTTATAAAGGATACATGTACAATAATAAGGTTACAGCAGAAGAAAATAAAAAAGAAACCGAAATTTCAAATAAATATACATTAAATATTGCATATTCAAATCTAATAGATTCTTTTACGATATCTCAATATGAAGATAAATTTACAACTGTAAAGGACCAAGAATATAAAGCCAATAGTTATAATAAAAAATTAAAATTATCAAAACAAGAATTTGATAATGTCTTTGGAGAAGAAGGGAAAATAGAGATTCAGTCTAAGGATGGAACCCTTCTTAGCACAATAGATAAAGATACAAAATCAGAACAAGATGAAATAGAGGTGGATTTATCAACATTTAAGGCTGAAAGTATAATAATGCAAACTTCAAAACCACAAGTAGAAGGGAACCTAAATTTTGAAATTACTAAAGCAATTACAAAAGATAGTGATTATAGTAAGGAACAAATAAAAGAATTTGCAAGTTTAAAAACTACTATGAATGTGATTGCAAAAAATTCGGATATAGATGTACTAAATGAAAATACAGAAACTGTTACAAAATTAGAAGAACCAACTCAAAAGATAGGAATAGCAATAAATAATGATAGATGGTCAACAGTAACGACAAATGAAAATATTGTAGTAAGTGTTGTATTAGAGAATGATAGTGCAGATGATATTATGTATGTAAATCCATGTTTTAAAGTTACTTTGCCAAAAAATATTGAAAATTTAGAAGTTGAATCTGTACAATCTCTTTTCAGTGATGAATTAAAGGTTGTGGAAATAAAAACATATGATAACGATGATGGAACAAAAACAATAGAAGCTAAACTAGAGGGAGAACAAACAATATATAATAACCCAACAGCGCGTGGTGCAACAATCATGTTTGCTGCGAATATAACATTAAATAAACTGACACCAACAACCAATACAGTGTTGAAAGTTGAAGTTGAAAATGGCGATGAAAATAAGACAACAGCGAAAAATGAAATTGCAATTAAATATGTTGCACCTACTGGAGTAGTTGCTACTAATAGTGTTACTGGATATAATGAAGATGAAAAATTAGAAGCTATAAATGGAGAAGCGAAAGTTGCATTAATAGCTGCAAAGTCTGCAGAAAAAGAATTAACATTTGAGATGAATGTAATAAATAATTATGAAAATACATTAGAAGATGTAATAATTTTAGGAAGAACTATGTTTAAGGGGAATAGGAATGTAGATACATTGCAAGACTTAGGAACAACCATGGATATACCTTTATCATCAGAAATCACAACAAGTGGAATTCCAACAGAAAACATAAAAATTTATTATTCTACAAATGCAAATGCAACAAAAGATTTAACAAATGCAGATAATAATTGGAAGGCTGAAGTAACAGACTATTCAAGTATTAAATCTTATATGATAGTTCTAGAAAATTATGTATTACAAAGTGGAAGTATCTTCAAATATTCATTTAAAGCAAAAGCACCTGCAAATTTGGATTATAACAATACAGCGTATGAAATGTATGGAGTATATTTTAAGAATAATAAGAGTACAGGAACAATTGAAGATAAAACAATTGCAACAAAAATTGGACTAGAGACAGGTAAAGAAGCTGTTATAGAAGCAACACTAGAATCTACAATTGGTGAAGGTGGAAGTGTAAAAGCAGGAGAAAATTTAGAATATATAGTTACAGTTACAAATAATGGATCAATAGATGCTGATAATACTACCATTAATATAGAGATTCCAAACAGCTTGGAATATGTACCTGCAAAAGGTGAGAATTACAAGTTAAGAACAATAATGCCACTTCAAAAATTTACGGATATAGAAGAACCTGATTGGGATAGTATAGATTGGTCAAAGGCTGGTATTACAAAAGAAGAGGCAATAGCAATGTGGAAAAAACAAGCTGAACAACAGAAAATACAAATGGAGCAATACAACAAATGGGTAGAGGAACAAAAGGCTCAAGGAGTTGAATTTGACGAAAATATAACAGAACAAAAGAGAATTCTAGTAATAACAATTGGCAAGATAAGTAAAAATAATACTATTAAGAAAAATATCATATTTAGTACAAAACACCTAGGAAGTACTGCAGAAGATGAAGAAGTAAAATTAAAGGCCACAATTGAGTATAATGAAGACATGAAAAAAGAGACAAATGAAGTAACTAATATTATTAAAATTGAATATTTTAATGTAACAATTGAAGCTAACAATGAAGAAAAAATAAAAGTAGGAGACACGTATCAATGCATAATAACCGTTAGTACAAATGATTTTGAAAATAGTGCAACAAATGCAATACTAAAATTTAATTTACCAGAAGAAATGGAATATAAGTCAATTATATATGATAGTGGTAAAATTCCGAATAAAATAACTACAAAAGGTAATGTCCTAGAAGTAAATATAGGAGAAGTAAGTGGAAGTAATATAAAGAAACTAATCTTAAGTTTAAACGTAAAAGACTTACCTACTAATGTTTACAAAAAAGATATAACCATTAAGGGAACTATAGAGGCTGATGGAAAGAACGCTGAAATGATACCAGAACTAACAGATACAATTAATAAAACTGGAGTAAGCATAGTTCAAAGTTGTAATATTCCAGCCAATACAACGATAGCAGCTTCAGAAAAGTACACATATACATTTACTATAACTAATTTATCAGATATAGCAATAGATGAAATTACATTAATTGATAAGTTACCAGAAGAAGTACAAATTAAAAGTGTGGAAACAATATATTCGGATGGAACAAAAAGCACAGAAGTTACTATTGGTGAAAATGGAGAAATTCAAGTAAATATTGATTTAGAAGAATCTGGGTATGCAAATGTAAATATAGAGGTAATGGCTAAATCACTATCAAAGGACACAAGCATAACAAACAAAGGAAAAATTACACATGAGAATATGCAAGATATTGAAAGTAATAGTATAACTCATATAATTGAATTATTTGATAAAGATAATATAAATCCAGATACCCCATCTTATACAAAAAAAGTAACAGGAACGGTATGGTTAGATAAAAATAGAGATGGTATAAAAGATGGAGAAGAAGGAAAAGTTGCAAATGTAACAGTGTTGTTATTAGATCAAAATGGAAATATTGTAAAAAACAAAAAAAATTCAGATTGTATAGTAACTACTAATGCTGATGGAAATTATTTATTTAACTATTTAAATAGTGGTTCATACACTGTAGTATTTTTATATGAATCTTCTTTATATAGTGCAACTGTATACCAAAAAGAAGGTGTAGATGAAAGTATAAACTCTGATGCAGTTGATAAAACTGTAGTCTATGACGGAGTACAAAGGGTTGCGGGTGTTACCGAGACAATAAAAGTAAGTTCGGAAAACATTTACAATATAGATCTAGGACTAATAGATAATGCAAAATTTGATTTAAAGTTAGATAAAACTGTAAGAGTAATTACAACTAATAATAGTAAAGAAGTAAAAGAACATGTATACAATAATAAACTTGCAAAAATAGACTTTGAAGCAAAATATATAAACCAATCATCAATGGTAATTGAATATTCTTTAACAGTAACTAACGAAGGTGGTGTTGCGGGATATGCCAAAAAGATTGCAGACTATATCCCAGCTGAATTCAAATTTAATTCGGAATTAAATAAGGATTGGTATGAAGGGGCTAATGGAACTGTATATAATTCTAGTTTGGCAAATACAATAATAAACCCAGGAGAAAGCAAAACAATTACATTAACATTAACTAAGAATATGAATAGTGAAGATTTTGGGGTATTTAGCAATAATGCCGAGATATATGAAGCATCAAATAACTATGGATTATTAGACATAGACTCTACTCCAGGCAATAATGCAAGCAATGAAGATGATTATTCAATTGCAAATGTTGTAGTTGGAGTAAAAACTGGACAAACAGTAATATACGTATTATTAACTACAGTTGTTTTAGCAATAATTGGAACAGGTGTATATGTAATAAATAAAAAGATACTTAAGTAAAAGGAGGTAAGGAACAGATGAAAGAAAACATAAAAATGAATACAAAAAAAACTATAAAAATTGCTGTATTTATTCTCATTATTTCAGCATTAAGCTTGTTCTTTGCCCCAAATAAAGTATTTGCATACGGAACTTGGCAGGGAAGTTCGAGTAGTGGTATGCCCCAAAAGAATTCGTTCTCTGAGAGTGGTAGTTTATTACCAAATGTACTTCAAAAAAGAACCTTTTCAGGAGATGCAGATACTAAATTTCCATATACTAATTGGTCTACAGAGATAAGTGGAACAACAATGTATGGCGCCGACTCAAATAAGTCAGTAAGATTTGGAAAATATGACTCAACCAAATATTATCCAACACCATGGATAAATGAAGGAGTGGGATACTATTTTACAGATTTTTTACCTAAGATGAAAGAATTATGTGAAAAAAGAGCAAAAGAATATTTTAACCGGATTTACACTAGCAGATTTAGTTGGAGCTATACATGGTGCATTTGGGCTAAGATATGAAAGCTGTACTCCTATTATATGGTATGATCAAATTCAAGGACCATCAATTTATAATAATGAATTATACAATATTGACCTTTTGCAACCTATGCTTATAACAAGGGCACAATCATCAAGTGCATCGAGTACATCAGGATATGATTACAGTAAAGCAGAAAGTTTAACTAGAAATGTTATGTTACTTCGTATATTACCACAATTATCAGCTTGGGATAGACCAGAATTAACAACAGATGGTTCTACTAACATGAGCATATTTGATGCATCGATTTGGAATTTTGATCCAGTATTAGGACCAAAGGTAGCAGTTATGGAAACTGAAAACAGAGCCGGTGATGGGTATAAACAACAAGGAGACACAAAAACATATAGTAATTTCTCAACTAATTTAAAAGGTGCTAATATAGCATACATATTAACAGCAATGGAAAATGCTTATAGCGGCGTAACAAATTCTGTAAGAACAAGATATAGCCTAAGTGATATACAAACAGCTTATTGGGAAGCAAAAGATTTTTCTATAATAAGTTCAAAAGAAGAAACGCAAAATGGAAAAGAATTGTTTAAAAAAGCAAAAAGCTATCAAAAGTTTGTAAATACTAATTTATATAATTATTCTGCACAGCTAGATATGTCTCAGTCACAAATAGTTTCTAACAGAAGTGATAATAAATATATAATAGGACCAATAACAATAACTTATCCAGAATATGAAGATATATCATACATTAAATCAATATATTTAAAGACTAATGAAGGGAATCTTTTAAAATCAAGAACACTAGTTTATGACGAAAATACAGATGATTTTGAAATAGAATTTATTGGAAGAAAGGTGTCTGGCTCAAATGGTTTAAAGAAAGAATATCCAGCATCAGGTAGCCAATTCTATATTAAATTTTCAGCATCTGATACATTGTATCCAACGAATGTGGGTGTTTATGCAGATTTTGAGTATCTAAGAAAAGCAGAAATAAAATACAATGAGTTAAGAACAAAGACAAATGTATATCAATATATAGGCCTTACAGCAAGAGCAAACGAAAGTTCATCAGAAAAGAGTGACAAGAAGTTAAGAATAGCACGTGGACAAGCAATTATAACAGTAAAATATTCATATCAACAAGTACATGTAGAATGGGTTGGACCTATTCCTATCCCATATACTACAACAGAATATGGTGAGCTTATACTTACAATACATAATGATGATACTTATATGATTGCTCAACCATTTGTTCAAATGACAAAAGACCCAGTTGATACAATAGATGCTCAACCTATAGATGTTGCAATGGGTGGAAAACGTGAGTATAATGTTTACCATCTTGAATTACATAAAAACAATATAAAACTTCCTACTAACCCAGGTTTAGACACAAGCAAAAATCAAAAAAATGTAGACTTAACTATGAAAATTGGTGGTAAAGTATGGGTAGATGGCAGTGTAGGCAAAGAGGATAAATATGATGGTAAATATGGTGATGGAGATACACCAATGTCAAATGTAAAAGTTTCACTATATGAAATACCTAAAATACCAACACCAGGCACAAAACCAAAGCCAACGCTACCACCAACAACAGATATAAATGAGCCTAAAAAACCAACAATATCTGCTCCAAGATTTTTAGTGTATAACAGAAAAACTGGAGAAACTCTATGGGGAAAAGGTGAAAACACTCAATGTGCAGTTGCTTCAATTACAAAAATGGTAACAGCATTAGTCGTAGCAGAAAGAATGAATTTGAATGATGTTGTAACAGTTAATAGAACTGCTGCAGGAGAGTATTTAAGAACAAGTACTTGGAGCCCAGAACTTCAAATAGTTGGACTAGAGGAAGGCGATAAAGTTACAGTAAGAGATTTATTAAGAGCAGTGCTTGTATATTCGGGTTGTGATGCTGCAGAAGCACTTGCAGAATATTATCCGGGTGGAAAAAACGTATTCATTAACCTAATGAATGAAAAAGTTCGCTCATTGGGTGCAACCTCAAGTCACTTTGTTACTCCTTTTGGTGTAAAACCAGAAGATAGATCTTCTGCTAAGGATTTGGCTAAAATACTAGATGCAGCAATGGATAACCCAATATTTGCAGAGTATTTTAAAGAAGGCTCAAAACAATCAATATCTATAACGATTAATAGAAATGGAACAAGCTTCCAAAGAAAGCTTAATAGTACAAACCCATTAAAAACAACACCAGGAATAGAAGGAACAAAAACAGGTCAAATTAGGGTTTCTGGCTACTGTGTAATTGCTTCATTTGTATATGAAAATGAAGAATATGCAATAGTTGTACTAGGTGGAACAACAAAAGAAAATAGAAATTCAGATGCAAGAAAACTTGCTCAATGGTTATTAGAAAAAATATTATATGAAAAGAGCAAAGAAGGAAAAACAGATTCTACTGGTGGAATAGGTACTGGTGGAACAATAGGAGGTATAACTGAACAGTTTGATTTTATAGAAAAAGGAAGATTTGTAGAAGCAACAACCACAGATAAAAATGGTTATTATAGGTTTAAAATAGATATGTCACAAGTATATTGAAAATAAAATATTGAAAAGAGAGCACAAAAATGATATTGTT